>ERZ795055.821-NODE-821-length-26780-cov-20.235472_pt1 | contig 26780 bp, 24 predicted proteins | sample MGYA00375139_ERZ795055 | MGnify/ENA primary metagenome ERZ795055 (study PRJEB30184, sample SAMN05720283) | anaerobic digester metagenome | isolation source: active sludge of municipal wastewater-treating anaerobic digesters | place: USA | collected 2015-01-23 ... | reverse complement strand
CCATCTCTGGGATATCGGTCATCTCATTTTTCCGTAGGATTTACCGGAAGAGTCAGAAAAAGCCATGGAAATGACTTGGCAAACCGGCTTTCGCAAGGGAGTCCGTTTTATATTTGGCGACATCCCGCCACGCGCGAACTCGACTCCACATATGAAATTGTTGCGCGCCTCAGGATGTTAATATCCAAAGCGGTAGCGAACATCAGCTGACCCGATAGCTGTGCGGTTCGCCGAAATGAATATTTCTGGCATGGTGGTTAAAAGGATTCGATCACGCAAAAGTTGGCTTTTTTGCCGCTCGGGTTTGTCTTCTTATGCCTCGCCGCTGCGACAACACCACCTATCGCCCAGCAGTGGTTCTTTTCCGGGGAATAATGAGCAAATATTACATCACGTCAGGGGTGGCAATCGAGGAACTCGTCATTGGCGAGAAGCTGGGTGCCAGTGATACGGGGAATAAATTTGCAATCATCGCCCCACTGCAACTTGCAGACAGCGTGGCCTATATCTATCTCAACCCGAAGGCTTTTGATGCAGAAAGAATAGGCACGCTCGTCGAAAAAGTGCCATCGCAATTATGGGCTGTTTTGGCATCTGGCGCCCAGTACCCTCAATATGCTTGGCCGCAACATATTGTTTATGCCAAATCAGGTTTTTCCAAGGGGTTACAACCTGTTGGCATCCTGATGCCCAAGATCGATTTACTGGCGACCGTGACTCTTGATGCCTACTTTGATCCCTCATCAGGCAGGACGAAGGGCCTTGATGCGCACAGGCTCGCGCTTCCAAGAAAAGTGGCGATTGCAATCAATCTCTGCAAGTTGCTGGGCGAACTGCACTCAAGGCAGGTCTACTGCATTGATTTCAAGCCAGAGAACATACTGGCAAACAGAAATGGCGGCCAGGTTACCCTGCTTGATTGCGACAACTATGCCGTCATTTCGAACAATGGGAAATACTACCCTGCAACACATCTCTCCAAGGGCTATGTCGCACCGGAGGTGCTGAAGCGCAAGGGGGTCACCTCCGACCTGGCTGAAGCACAGGACTGCTTCGCGCTGGCAGCCGGCCTGTTTCAGATATTCAATTACGGCATTTCTCCGTTCTCGGGAAGGATTAACAAAGGCTGGCTGGAAGCCGAAGAGGATGACGCACGCGTCGAAGCGGGTTACTACCCTTATGGGCTCCATCCCAATCCAGCAATAGTTCCATCCCCCCAATCCGTACACGATTGCTTGCCGGTTTCGTTAAGGCAGATGTTTGATAGAGCCTTTCGGGAAGACAAAGGGAGGCCAACAGCCCAAGAATGGGAAGATGTTCTGCGAAGTTTGCGCGAGAAGGCAAAATATGTCATCTGCAAAGAACATCCAAACGATCCGGAGCATATTCATTTCGCTGACTTACCCTGTTGCAGGTGCCAACGCGACAAGCGCATCGGGACGCCGGAAGACGGCAGCACAAATCCTCAGCCTTCAAGCATCAGTATTGGCATCCAGAATCAGAACAAGCAGAACGCGGCGAACACCGCTCCCGAAGCGCACTTAGTCAAGACTGCTTCCGGATGGCGGCACTGGATTATCTGGATTGTCGCGGTTGCCTTGGGAATCGCCCTGCTGACATACCTTGGGAATCGCGATGGCGACAATTCGTCGACTCATGTTCGTACGCCATTGCAATCACCCCCGTTAAGCCAACCGTCCGGTGAGTCCAAGAGCGGCGATTTGGTTGGATCAATCAATCCGGCAATACCACAAGCCGAAAGCCCGGAGCGAAGGCCGTTTACCAAGGAGGAGATTTATTATTGCCTGGTAAAAGAACATAGGGCGAATGTAATCAGCATCGTTCTTTCCGGATCCAATACGCCAGCGCCCGTTTCTTTGCTATCGGATATTGCTGATCACAAAGCGCGCTGCAAGAACTATGCATTTTCCAGTTCCGACTACGAAGCAGCCAAATCGATCTTCGAGCACAACAAGGTGAGCATTCGTGACAAAGCCCGCGCAGAGGCAGAATCATTCAAGAAAATCGACTTACCCCCATTGTCGACTACAGCCGAGGCCAATGATCAAGGATTGATGCCAAACAAGGCTTTAGATTTGGGTGGCCAAAAACAAAGGGGGGGTCGCCTGCAGCAGTATGATCAGACGAAAAAGGGTGAAGTACCTGTCGCTTCGCTTCAGCACGTAAAACCCGCGGACTCAAGTGTATCGCCCACCATGCCGAGCAGGGATAAATCCACCGGAATCAATTCTCCAGATCGCGTACAGGCCGCTCGGATGCAAGGGCCTGACCAAGCAAGAAATGACAGCACGCCGACTCTTGCACCTCGACAACAAGAACCACTAAGTTCGAGCTTGTTGACCGCCATGCAACGTGGAGACTTGCCTACGGTAAATGAATATCTAAATCGTGGCACAAGCCCTAACGAAATTATGGCTAACGGCGCCCCAATTTTAAAGAATGCCGTCGTGAGTTCCGCCATGCCGGTGGCCGAGCTTCTTTTGAGACGCGGCGCTGACATAAACGCCAGGGATGCCAGTGGGAAAACCGCTCTATTCTGGGCCAGAAGTATGAATAACGAAGCTTTCGTTCAGATGCTATTGAAACATGGCGCACATGAATGACTTGATGCAACTGATTCAAGTTGTTTGTCTGGCCAGGCCCTTTGCCGCAAACTGCAATTTTGAATTTGACACCACGTCTATTTGACTGCCGATCCAACGCTCTGCCGGCAAAACGAGAACTGCGATCTGCCCTGATAGCCTTGGGATGCACACGGAAACCTGCCACCGCCTTGGCTGAAACACGACCGTTACGGTCGACGCAAAAAAACCGCGAAAAACGCGGTTTTTTTGCGTGTGAAGCCGGGTTAATCAGGCAGCTTGCGTGACAATCACACTCTGCGCCGGCATCGGTGCCGGGAAACCTGCTTCGCCCAGCGCCTCGCGAATCATCTTGTTGGTATCGAAATAAACCTGCCAGTAATTGTCGTTGTGGCAGTAAGGGCGCACCGCCAGCACCGGCCCGACCAGCGTGAAATCGAGAATCTCGACATCCACCTTCGGCTCGGCCAGCACGTTCGGGACGGTCGCGATCTTCTCGCGCAGCAGGGCCATGGCCGCCTGATGATCGGCCGCGCCGGAAAGCTGGCACTTTAGATCGACGCGACGGAACGGGTTGTGCGTGAAATTCTGGATGGTGTCGCTGAATACCTTGTTGTTGCCGATGATCGTCTGCACGTTATCCGGCGTGTTGATCACCGTCGTGAACAAGCCAAGCTCGGTGACAGTTCCGGTGACACCGGCCACCGTCACGAAATCGCCCACTTTCATCGGCCGCAACACCACCAGGAACGCCCCCGCCGCAAAATGCGCGAGCAGGCCTGACCATGCCATGCCGATGGCCACGCCGGCGGCGGCAATCAGGGCGGCAAAAGTCGTGGTCTGAATTCCGAAATAGCCGAGAATGCCGATCACCAGCAGGATATTCAAGGTCACCGTAACGATCGACCCGACGTAACGCAGGACAGTCGGATCGACCTTCTGACGTTCAAGAGACGCGCGCACCATGCCGACCGCGACGCCGATCAACCAGCGGCCGATCACCCAGAACGCGACCGCCGCCAGCACCTTGAGGCCCACATCCGTAGCGGTTGTCAGGAAAAGCTCCTGCCAGCGCGAAATGTCTTCTTTATTCATTACTTTTCTCCGTCTGAATAGGGGATATGCCGAATTCCCGACGTGCACCGTCGAGGCGGCCCCATTCTAGAAGAAATCGTGAAAATAGGACAAATAACAGGAAGTTATCGTGGCAATGCGAACGTCTGCGCGGCACCCTGTTCGTTGACAGCCCCTCCCCGCGTCCCTATAATCCGCGCTCCTCAAGCGGGTCGGTAGCTCAGTCGGTAGAGCAGCGGACTTTTAATCCGTTGGTCCCGAGTTCGAATCTCGGCCGACCCACCAGTCAACTGATGGGAATGGGAAATCTGGGGCGCTAGCTCAGTTGGTAGAGCAGCGGACTCTTAATCCGTAGGTCGACAGTTCGAATCTGTCGCGCCCCACCAGATATTCAAAGGCTTGCGTCTAGGCGCAGGCCTTTTCCGTTTTTTGGCGTGACAAAAACGTGAGAAACAGGATCACGTTCTCACCTAGCCCCAAACTATTTCGGCACTGTCGCCGGTCGGTCGTGCATTACGATCCGTGACACGAAAAGGATCGCGAGGATATTGGCCGTCACAGCCACATAGCCTACCCCCCGGTAGCCGACGATCTGGCCGGCATCGTTCTGCGTGACGATGAAGCCGGCCAACGTGGTTGCCAAACCCATGGTCAGCGACTGCACGGTGCCGTTGATCGACATGAAGGTACCGCGCAGTCTGGGCTGAGCTGCCGACGTGATGATGGCCATTGCCGGGATCATGCGTCCCGAAACCAGAATGAAAAATGCTGTCGTACAGATCACCCAGCCCCACAGCGGCACAGGGCCGATATGCGTGACCACCAGAAGCGGCAACAACGCGGCCAGCGCAATCAGGCGATAGACCTCGACCTTGCCGCGGCGGTCTGCCCAGTGTCCGATCCGCCGGGCTGTGAAGAGCGTTGCCGCACCACCGAACAGATAAACCATCGGAATATCCTGTGCGGCGATTCCGACCGTACCTACCGCATATACGGTGATGAACGGAATGATCGTGAAGCCTGAAAAGATGATCAGCGAAGAATAGATCAGGGCTTTCAGATGATTGGTATCGCGCAGGACGTCGAACATCGCCGAGAAAGGATGGGCACGTTTTTCCTTGCTCAGGTGCTGGTTAATTTCCGGCAGGGTCCGGAAGCCGGCGACGATGATCAACAGCGAGAGCAGCGCGATGAAGATGAATGGCGCACGCCATTGATAATGGTTTGCCAGCCACAATGACAATGGGACGCCAGCAACGGTCGACACCGAAAAGGCGGTGGCAATGACGCCGCTGGCCCTGGCGCGCCGGGCAAAAGGAATCGCATCCCCGACGATCGTCTGGATCAGCGCACCCATCACGCCGCCGAACGCGCCAGCAACTCCGCGCGCCACCAGCAATGTCGCATAGCCGGGGGCAAGGCCACAGGCCAGCGTTGCCAGTCCAAACAGCGCGAAGACAATCAGCAACAGCCGCTTGCGTTCGAATCGATCGACAAACGTTGCGCCGAGCAAACCGGAAACGGCAGCACTGAAGCTGTACGAGGCGACCAGCAAACCGAACTGGTGGGTGTCGATTCCGAGGGCTTCCATCAGAATCGGCCCGAGCGGCATCATGATCATGAAATCCAGGATATGGACGAACTGGATCCCGGCCAGGGTCAGTAGCAGATATTTTTCGCGCGAACTAGAAAGCTGCGAGTGCATTATGGACCGCTGAAGGAAAGATCAAGATCCTCAAGGCTGGCGTCCGCCGCGCCACGATCAACACATGGTTGGGTGCTCTCCGGGACCCCGGAAGTGCGGCTCAATTCGTCTTGCGGCCGAATTTCTCGGTGAGCTGGTTGAGTTTTTCCAGGTGCCGCTGTTCCGCCTTGGCAGCCTCCTGCTCAGCCTTGCGCTGCTCGGCCTGCTTCTTGAAACGTTCGCGCAGCAGTTCTGCAGAATGGGTACGCGCTTCGGCAGTGACTTCGCCGGCTGGCGTGCCGTCCAGGTTGAGACGGACTTCGGCCTTTTCCATTTCCTTCAGGTAACGCGTCGACATGGTGTGACTGCGCAGCGCCATGCGCAACGCCTTGCGATTCAACTCTGGCCGCAACGCCAGCAGTTGCTTGTCGATACCGATTGCCAGCGGGCTGAAATTGCGAAAAACGTCGTGACCAGCCTGAATTTCCTTGAGCAGGGCGCGCGAATCAACGGGTGAATCGAGGGGCGAATCGGGTTTTTGGTCGGCAACGGTCATGGTCTGGCAATATCTTGGGAAGCGGCGAAGCGTAGCACGAAGCGCCGCTTCGCCGAAACGACGTTAGCCCATCTTCTTGAACCACGCCTGCATGCGTTGCCAGCCGTCCTCGGCATCTTCCTTGCGGTAGCTCGGACGATAGTCGGCATGGAAGGCATGTGGCGCATTGTCATAGATCTGAATCTGCGACAGGCGGGCCGCCGCGCTGCCAGTTTTCAGTGCCTGTTCCATGGCTTCGATGGTTTCAAGGGGAATACCTGTGTCGACCCCGCCATACAGGCCGAGAACCGGCGCCTTCAACTCGCCCACCACGTTTATCGGATGGCGCGGCGTGAACTCGGTGACATCACCGACCAGGCGTCCGTACCAGGCGACGCCGGCCTTGACCTGCGGATTGTGCGCGCAGTAAAGCCAGGTGATGCGACCGCCCCAGCAGAACCCTGTGATGCCCAGCCGGTTGGTATCGGCGCCCGATTTGGCCGCCCAGGCGACCGTCGAGTCGAGGTCGCTCATCACCTGGGCATCCGGCGTCTTGCTGGTGATGGTGGTAAGAATTTCCTGAATGTTGCTGATTTTCTGCGGGTCGCCCTGACGCGCAAAGAGTTCCGGGGCGATCGCGCAATAGCCGAGCTTGGCCAGACGACGGCAGGTGTCCCGGATGTATTCATGAACCCCGAAAATCTCGGATACGACAAGAACGACCGGCGGCTTGGTCGCTACGGCGGGCTGCGCACGATAGGCTGCCATCTCGCCATCCTTGACCGGCACCTTGACTTCACCGGCAAGCAGGCCGCTCGCGTCAGTCTTGATTGCCGTCTGCGCCATCACCGGTTGCACGGCCAGCGCAAAACCGGCGCCGAGGCTGGTCACGATGAAACTGCGGCGACTGAAGGACTGCTCGGGAACAAGGCTTTCAAATTCGGAATCGGGGGTCATGGTTTATCTCCTTTGTTGTGGTTACATCAGAACGATGTCGTACTGCTCGGGGGAATAGCTCGGCTCGGATTGCAGCGAAACGGGCTTTTCGATGAAATCCGAGAGCATGGCCAGCGCCTGCGATTCCTCGTCGAGAAACAGGTCGACCACAGCTGGTCCGGCCAGCACCCGATATTCGCGCGCCTTGAACTGGCGTGCCTCGCGCAGCAGTTCACGGAGGATTTCGTAGGCGACGGTGCGCGCGGTCTTGACCTCGCCGCGCCCGCCGCAGGTCGGGCAGGGCTGGCAGAGCACATGCGCCAGCGACTCGCGGGTGCGCTTGCGCGTCATCTCGACCAGACCGAGCGCAGTGAAGCCGTTGACCGTCAGCCGTGTGTGGTCGCGGGCCAATGCCTTGTTGAATTCTTCAAGCACGGCGCTTCGATGCTCCTCGTTTTCCATGTCGATGAAATCGACAATGATGATGCCGCCAAGGTTCCGCAAGCGGAGTTGACGGGCGATAGTCACGGCGGCCTCGAGGTTGGTCTTGAAGATGGTGTCGTCGAAATTGCGCACGCCGACGAAGCCGCCGGTATTGACGTCGATGGTGGTCATCGCCTCGGTCTGGTCGATGATCAGGTAGCCGCCCGACTTGAGATCGACGCGGCGCGCCAGCGCTTTCTGGATTTCGTCCTCGACGCCATGCAAGTCGAACAGCGGGCGCTCGCCGATGTAGTGATCGAGCAGCGGACGCACGGCAGGCGTGAACTCCTCGGCAAAAACGCTCAGGCGCTGAAAATTCTCGCGCGAATCGATGATGATGCGGCTGACCTCCGGATTGACGAAGTCGCGCAGCACGCGCTGGCCAAGCGAAAGCTCCTGATAAAGCACGGTCGGCGGCGCACAGACACGCGCCTTGTCGCGGATGTCGGCGCAAATCTTGCGCAGGTAGCCGATGTCGGTGGCGAACTCCTCGTCGCTGGCATTTTCAGCCATGGTGCGAACGATGAAGCCGCCGGGTTCGTCATCCGGCACCAGACGGGTAATCCGCTCGCGCAGCGCCTCGCGTTCGGCCTCGTTCTCGATGCGCTGCGAGATGCCGATGTGCTTCTCCTGCGGCAGGTAGACCAGCATGCGTCCAGCGATGGAAATCTGCGTCGACAGGCGCGCCCCCTTGGTGCCGATCGGGTCCTTGACGACCTGGACGACGATGCTCTGACCTTCGGCGAGTACCCGCTCGATCGGCCGGTCGGTCGCCGATTCGCGCGGCTGCCAGATATCGGCGACATGCAGGAAGGCGGTGCGTTCGAGTCCGACATCGATGAAGGCCGACTGCATGCCAGGCAGGATGCGGCAGACGCGCCCGAGGTAGACGTTGCCAACCAAGCCACAGCTGGCCGTGCGCTCGATGTGCAACTCCTGGACGACACCTTGTTGCATGACGGCAACGCGGGTCTCCTGCGGGGTGAAATTGATCAGTATTTCTTCGGTCATGGGGAATAGAATGCGCGGTTTGCTGCATTCTACTATGGTCAAAGCTCCCGAACTCCTCGCTCCCGCCGGCTCGCTGCACATGATGCGTACCGCCTTCGCCTTCGGCGCCGATGCAATCTATGCCGGGCAGCCGCGCTACAGCCTGCGCGTGCGCAACAACGAGTTCGGCACGCTGGGCAAGCTGCAGGAAGGCATCGACGAAGCGCATGCGCGCGGCAAGCAATTCTTCGTGGTCAGCAACATCTTTCCGCACAACGCCAAGCTCGCCACTTACCTTGCCGACATGGCGCCGGTGGTAGCGCTCAGGCCCGATGCGCTGATCATGTCCGACCCCGGCCTCATCGACATGGTGCGCGAAGCCTGGCCAGAGCAAACGATCCACCTGTCGGTGCAGGCCAACACGGTAAATTGGGCGACGGTGCGTTTTTGGCAGAAAATCGGCGTCGACCGCATCATTCTCTCGCGCGAGCTGTCGCTCGACGAAGTCGCCGAAATCCGCCAGCAATGCCCGGACATCGAGCTCGAAGTTTTTATCCATGGCGCGCTGTGCATCGCCTATTCCGGCCGCTGCCTGCTTTCGGGCTATTTCAATCACCGCGACCCGAATCAGGGTAGCTGCACCAATTCCTGCCGCTGGGATTACAAGGTTTCCACGTCTGGCACTCAGGAAATCCTGCTCGAGGAAAAGCAGCGCCCGGGCGAACTGATGCCGATCGAGGAAGACGAGCATGGCACTTACATCTTGAACTCGAAGGATCTGCGCGCCATCGAGCATGTACAGCGCCTGGTCGACATCGGTGTCGATTCGCTGAAAATCGAAGGGCGCACCAAGAGCCCCTACTACGTGGCGCGCACCTGCCAGTCCTACCGTCAGGCGATCGACGATGCCGTAGCCGGTCGCCCACTCGCCCCCGAACTGCTGCGCGAATTGGACGGTCTGGCCAATCGCGGCTACACCGACGGCTTCTACCAGCGCCACCACGATGCCGACTACCAGAATTACCTTAAGGGGCACTCGGAATCGGAGCGCAGCCTCTACGTCGGCGACGCCGTGCGTTTCGACCCGTTGCGCGGACTGATGGAAATCGAGGTCAAGAACAAGTTCGCCATCGGTGACCGCCTCGAAAGCGTGCATCCGGCCGGCAACCACGCCTGGCTGGTCGAACGCATGGAAAACGCATCCGGCGAACCGATCGCGGTCGCACCGGGCAGCGGACACCGGGTCTGGGTCGATTTACCGAAAGATCGTGTCAACGCTTTTGTGGCTCGCTTCGTTAAGTAAATATCGACTTAATAATATAATCAGCGATCTTGTGCGCCGCAGCAATGCGGTTTTCTTGTTGACCCCATGAACCACCCCAGCAACCGACTGCCGTTGATCGATGCCTTCAAGGCGATCGCCGCGCAACTGATCGTTCTCCACCATCTGGCATCTTATGGCCCGCTGTCGGTGGCGGCACACCAGCTTGTTCCCGGCACCGCGGATTGGCTGTTCGACTATGGGCGGATGGCGGTTCAGGTCTTTCTGGTCATCGGCGGCTTTCTCGCCGCACGCGGCCTGTCGGCCAGCGGCCAGGCGCTCGCCGGCTCGCCCTTGCCGCTGATCTGGAAGCGCTACGTGCGCCTGGTCATTCCCTATCTCGCGGCGATCGCTTTTGCCATCGCCTGTTCGGCGATCGCCCATCACTGGATTGACGACCCCGCCATCCCGGCCCGCGCCACTTTCAAGCAATGGCTGGCCCATGCCTTCATGCTGCAGAATCTGCTCGGTTTCAACGCCCTGTCGGCGGGCCTCTGGTACGTCGCTATCGATTTCCAGCTCTTCGCGCTGATGGCCTTGCTGTTGTGGGCCGGGCACCGCCGCTACCTCGCTCCGGCGCTGGTGCTCGGCGTCGCCGCCAGTTCGTTGTTCTGGTTCAACCGCGACCAGTCCTGGGATCACTGGGCGCTGTATTTCTTTGGCTCCTACGGGCTGGGTGCCGCCGCCTGGTGGGCCTCGGAGCGCCGGCAGTTCGCGGCCTGGCTAGGCATCATCGCCACCGTCGCCATCGCGGCGCTGGCACTCGATTTCCGCCTGCGCATCGCGCTCGCCCTGTGCGTAGCCTTGGTGCTCGGCTTCGGCCGCCGCAGCGGGGTGCTGGAAAGCTGGCCGAATGTCCGGCCCCTCGCTTTCCTCGGCCGGATATCCTTCTCGATATTCCTCGTGCACTTCCCGATCTATCTGCTGGCCAACACCCTGTTCGTGAAGCTCGGACTAACGACACCGGGCGCCGCCATGTTGGGCATCCTAGGAGCGTGGGCGGCGAGTATCGCCGGCGGTACGCTGTTTTACCGCTGGGTCGAAAGCCCGGCCGCCAGCCAGCGAATCGCTGTCACAATCGGCTGGCCGTTCGGGAAACTGCGGGAACAGGCAAACCGCCTGCCCGGCTTGCTCACGCTGATCGTACGCCGCGCCTAATCGGCGAGTTCGACCCGTCCCCGGAAATAATCGAGGGCTTCCGGGTTGGCCAGCGCCTCGACATTCTTGACCGGCTGCGCATGCACCACGTTACGCACCGCCAGTTCGACGATCTTGCCTGACTTGGTGCGCGGAATGTCGGCCACCTGAACGACCTTCGCCGGCACGTGGCGCGGCGTCGTGTTGTCGCGGATCTGCCGCTTGATGCGCTCGGTCAGCGCGCCATCGAGGGTCAGACCTTCCTGCAGCTTGACGAAGAGCACGACGCGCACGTCGTCGTTTTTGCCCGGTGGCCAGTCCTGGCCGATGACCAGCGATTCGAGGATTTCCGGCAATTGCTCGACCTGACGGTAGATTTCTGCCGTGCCGATGCGCACGCCACCGGGGTTGAGCGTGGCGTCGGAACGGCCGTAGATGATGATGCCGTCGTGCGCGGTCAGTTCGGAGAAGTCACCGTGACACCAGATATTGTCGAAACGCTCGAAGTAGGCCGCCTTGTATTTTTTGCCGTCAGCGTCGTTCCAGAAACCAACCGGCATGACCGGGAAAGGTTTGGTGCACACCAGTTCGCCTTTTTCGGAGCGCACCGCCCGACCGTGGTCGTCGAACACGTCCACCGCCATGCCCAGCCCGCGACACTGGATTTCGCCGCGATAGACCGGCAGCACCGGGTTGCCGAGCACGAAACAGGAGACGATGTCGGTGCCACCGGAAATCGAGGCAAGCAGGATGTCTTGCTTGATCTCGCGATAGACCCAGTCGAAGCCTTCCGGCGAGAGCGGGCTGCCCGTTGAGAACATGGCGCGCAGGGCCGCCAGATCGTGCGTCTTGCCCGGCGTCAGGCCCAGCTTGGCGGCGGCATCGATAAACTTGGCCGAGGTGCCGAAATGGGTCATCTTCTCGGCGGCTGCATAGTCGAACAGCACCTTGCCCTTGGCGGCGAACGGCGAGCCGTCGTAGAGCAGCAGCGTGGCGCCGCAGGCCAGGCCGGAAACCAGCCAGTTCCACATCATCCAGCCGCAGGTGGTGAAGTAGAACAGCCGGTCGCCGGGGCGTACGTCGCTGTGCAACTGGTGCTCCTTCAAATGCTGCAGCAGGACGCCGCCGTGACAATGGACAATGCACTTGGGGACGCCAGTCGTGCCACTGGAAAACATGATGTAGAGCGGGTGATCGAAGGCGACGCGGTTAAAAATCGGGGCTTTTTCCGGGTCGACCGCAGGGATGTCACTCCAGCCGATTGCATTGGCAATCCGGCTGATTTCCGGTGCCGCATTCAGGTAAGGCACGACCACCGTCTTCAGCAATGACGGCATTTTGGCGACGACCTCGGCATTTTTGGCCAGGCAATCGACCGGCTTGCCGTTGTACCAGTAACCATCGACGCAGATCAGCACTTTGGGTTCGATCTGGCCGAAGCGATCGAGCACGCCCTGCACGCCGAAATCCGGTGAAGCCGACGACCAGATCGCGCCGAGCGCCGTCGTCGCCAGCATGGCGATCAGCGTTTCCGGCAGGTTGGGCAAAAAGCCGGCCACCCGGTCACCTTCGCCGACGCCAACATCGATCAGTAATTGCTGGAAGCGTGCCACAGCAACGGCCAGTTCGGCACGCGTCATGCGCCGCCTGACCTTGTCTTCGCCCCAGAAAACCAGGGCTTCGCTGTCGTCGCGCTGCTTGAGCAGGTTTTCGGCGTAATTCAGGCGCGCACCGGGGAACCAGCGCGCACCGGGCATTATGCCCCCGGCAGCGCCGGGGGCGGTATCCCTTGCGGATTTGTTGCGGTCAACGAGGGTTTTGTCGCCTTTTTCACCGAACGCACCGCAGAAATCCCAGATCTGCGACCAGAAGGCTTCCGGCTGGTCGACCGACCATTGCCAGAGTTCACCATAGCTGGCGTGGCCGGTCGCCTGCATCAGTTGCGCCATGCGGGTGGCGCCGACCGTCGCCGGGTTGGGCGTCCACAGCGGCTTTGCTTCAATTGCGTAGGTCATGGTCTCTCCTGTTTTATTCGGCGTCCGGCTGGTTGGCCGGCGCCGCTTTCTGGAATGCCGGTAACTGCTCGCAGGTGTCGACAATGCGCCTGATGGTCGGCATTGCATCGAGCGGGCAATTGAAGCGACGGGCGTTGAACACCTGCGGGACCAGGCAGCAGTCGGCCATGCCCGCTGATTCGCCATGGCAGAAAGTACCCGTGCGCGGGTCGTCGGCGAGCAGTTTCTCGACCGCCAGCAGACCCTCGTTAACCCAGTGACGGTACCAGGCATTTTTTTTCTCCGGCGTCACGGAGAATTCACGGGTCAGGTAGTTAAGAACGCGCAGGTTACCAAGCGGATGGATGTCGCAAGCGATGGTCTGGGCAATGGCGCGCACGCGGGCACGACTCTCGGCACTAGCCGGCAGCAGCGCCAGCTGCGGATAAATCTCCTCCAGATACTCGATGATCGCCAGCGACTGCGTGAATACGCGTTCGCCGGTTTCGAGCGCGGGCACCGTGCCGAGCGGACTGCGCGCGCGATAAGCCGGCTGGTTCTGCTCGCCGCCGTCGCGCACGAGGTGCACCGGTACTGCCTCATAGGGCAGGCCCTTCAGGTTCAGCGCAATGCGCACACGATAGGCGGCGGAACTGCGAAAGTAGGTATAGAGCTTGAGCATGTCGACTCCGGAAGTTCAGCGGGCCTGGCGCGGAACCAGAAAAATATAACAGAAGGGTACCAGCACGGTGCAGGCAGCGACGGTCGCCGCGAGGACGCTCGCGTTCCCGGCAACGTAGTGCCCGACGACAGCGCCGATCAACGCGGCGATGGCCATCTGCGAGAAGCCCATCAGGGAAGATGCGGCACCAGCCATGTGTGGATAGGATGCCAGCGCACGGGCGCCGCTCATCGGCATGACCAGACCGACCGAGGCGGAAACGAAGAACATCGGCACCAGCACTGCGAACAGCGTATGCACCCCGCCCAGCTCGAACCCGAGCATGACCAGTCCTGCCGCTGCGCCGAGCCAGCCGCCAGCGGTCATCAGGCTGTCGATGCCGAGACGGCGCACGAGATGGCTGGCGAGCTGGGTGCCGGTGATGTAGCCGACAACCGCGAAGCTGAAACACAGTCCGAAGGCAGCCGGCGACAGCGAGAAACGGCCGATCAGCACGAAGGACGATCCCGAGATGAAGGCAAACAGCGCACTGTACGAAAAGGCCAGCCCGAGCAGGCAGCCGAGGTAAACGCGGTCGCCGAGGAGCTTGCGGAAATTGCCGGCCATGTTGACGATGCGCGTCGCCTGCGGATCGGGCGTCCGGTTGGTCTCGCCCAGCCAGCGCCAGACCGCCAGCAACTGCAGCCCGGAGAACAGGGCAAGGATCACGAAGTTGGACTGCCAGCCGAAAGCCACCGTGAGCAGGCCGCCGATGGCCGGTCCGACGAGCGGTGCCAGCGCCATGGCACCAGAGACATAGGCCAGTGCCCGCGCCGATTCGAGCGGGCCCCAGGCATCACGGACAATGGCACGACCGAGCACCGGCCCGGCACAAGCGCCGACCGCCTGCGCGAAGCGGGCGCCGATGAGCTGTTCGACGGTCGTCGCGAAAATACAGGCGAGCGAAGCGAGGAAATAGATGACGAGGCCGCCGAGAACCAGCGGGCGGCGCCCGAAGCGGTCCGAGAGGCCGCCGTAGGCGAGCTGGGCGACAGCGAAACCGGCAAGGAAGACTGACAGCGTCATCTGCACGCGCGCGGCGTCGGTCGCGAAAACCGTCGCCAGCGTCGGCAGCGAAGGCAGGTAGAGATCGGTCGACAGCGGCCCGAGCGCGACCAGCGTGGTCACCAGCGTCCCCAGCCCGAGGGACGGGGACGTCAGGCGCCCGGACGTCACCGGCTCCTTACCCCGGGTACTTTTCGACGCGCTGCTCGATGGCGCCGAAGATGCTCGCCCCCTGGCGGTCGAACATTTCGATCCGCACCGTATCGCCAAACTTGAGGAACGGCGTTTGCGGCTTGCCCGATTCGATCGTTTCGTACATCCGCACTTCCGCCAGGCAGCAATAGCCGACCCCGCCGTTGGCGATGCTCGATCCGTGCAGGCCGCCCTGCTTGTTGGAGACGGTACCGGAACCGATGATCGAGCCGGCTTCCATCTCGCGCGTTTTGGTCACATGGGCGACCAGTTGCGGAAAATTGAACACCATGTCGCTGCCGGCATCGGGGTTGCCGAACAGCTGGCCGTTCAGATGCACGGTCAGCGGGCGGTGCACGCGGCCGTCACGCCAGTCCTCGCCGAGTTCGTCGGGCGTGATCGCCACCGGGCTGAAGGCGCTGGCCGGCTTGGACTGGAAGAAGCCGAAGCCCTTGGCCAGTTCGCCGGGGATCAGGTTGCGCAGCGACACGTCATTGACCAGCATCAGCAGACGGATCGCCTTGCCGGCCTCGGTCGGGCCGGCGCCCATGCGGACATCGCCGGTGATGACGGCCACTTCCGCCTCAAGGTCGATGCCCCAGTCTTCGGAACGGGCCTGGATGGCGTCACGCGGCCCGACGAAGGAATCGGAACCGCCCTGGTACATCAGCGGATCAGTCCAGAATTCCGGCGGCAGCTCGGCGCCGCGGGCGCGACGCACCAGTTCGACGTGGTTCACATAGGCCGAGCCATCGGCCCACTGATAGGCGCGCGGCAGCGGCGAATGGCAGGCGGCCGGATCGAAGAGGTCGGGATCGGTGAAGGCACCGCTGTTGAGGGCTTCGTAGACCTGACGCAATTGCGGCTCGACGGCTTCCCAGTCATCAAGCGCCGCCTGCAGGCTGCGCGCGATGGCCGGGACGGCACGGCAATGGGTGAGGGCGCGATTGACGACGACCAGCGTACCGTCGCGGCCGCCCTTCTTGAGTGTGGCGAGTTTCATCTGGCCTATTCCCCGGCGTAGCTGCCATCGTGCATCCAGGCCGCGTGCTTGGGTGCCTTGCGGGTTTTTGCCCATTCGTCGAGCATTTCCCACTTCACTTCGTCGAGCATTTTCGCCATGGTGGGCGTGCCGGTATTGGCCGCCAGTTCGAGGCGATGGCCGCTCGGGTCGAAGAAATAGATGGATTTGAAAATGGTGTGGTCGGTCGGCCCGACCACCTCGATGCCATCCGCTTCGAGCCTGGCCTTGGTTTCCAGCAGGGCGTCGATGGAGTCTACCTCGAAGGCGATGTGCTGCGTCCACGTCGGCGTGTTCGGGTCACGGCCCATCGGCGGCTTGGTCGGCAACTCGAAAAAGGCCAGCACGTTGCCATTGCCGGCATCAAGGAAGATGTGCATGTAGGGGTCCGGTTCCTTCGTCGACGGCACTTCGTTTTCGGCAATGGCCAGCACGAAGCCCATGTTCAGGTATTTGCCGTACCACTCAACGGTTTCCTTGGCGTCCTTGCAACGGTAGGCAACGTGGTGGATTCTCTGGATTTTCATGCTGTTTCTCCTTTGATGCCTTGACGGGCGAGCTTCATCGCCTCACGCAGGACGGAAATATCGCCAATGTGGTTCGCCAGCAGCAGCACCAGTTTGGCATTGAGTATGGCACTCTGTTCGTCATTCAGGTCGTGGTGCGTTTCGATCAGGGCTTCGTAGAAGTCGTCGCCGGGCGTGAAGGCGCGAAAGTAGCGCTTGCCGGGTTCGTTGAAATTGGGTTTCAGGATCAGGGACATTTCCGTTTCCTCTTTCATGCGTTGCAGGTGGCTTTGGCCAATGCGGCGGTGACCCGGGCTGCCTCGAAGCTGCGCCAGCGGGCAGCGACATGCTGATCCGGACGAATCAGGTAGACGGTGCCCGGTTCGCTGTCGAAGCGTTCGGCGTAGCGGCCGGTGTAATCTTCGAAGACGCGCAACCCTGACGGTGACTTGCCGGCCTGCGGCGCGACGAGCACCACTTCAAGCGGAATCGGCGCCTTGGTCAGCGCCTCTATTTTTTGCCCGAATTCGGCGTCGACCGCAGCAGGGTCGGCGACATGGACGAGCGCCATGAAGCGGTTGGCGACGCGGTCGAGCAGCCAGAAGTTTTCGCCGTTCTCGCGCATCGGTGCATCGTCCAGCGGTGCGCCGGGCACCATGTCGCCGGCGAAGCTGTCCGTGTCCGGCGTGTTCAGCACCGACTCGGTGAGGAAGGTCGGCACCGACAGACGCCCCGAATTGACCAACGCGCGGGCGAAGGCATGCTCCCGCGCGAGCGTCAGAACAGCGTTGCGGAAGGTCAGCGAGATCTTGCTCTTGGGTGTGATGAAATCGGTTGAGCGTGTCGAGTTCAGGATGTTTTCATCGGCGGCAAAGCCGCGCTCGTCGGAATAGGTATCGAGCAGGCTGGACGGCGCCTTGCCGTCGATGACCAGCTTGAGTTTCCAGCACAGGTTGTCGGTATCCTGGATACCCGAGTTGGCGCCGCGCGCCCCGAACGGCGAAACCTGATGCGCCGCATCGCCAACAAACAGCACGCGGCCATGGCGAAAATCGTTCATGCGGCGGCACTGGAAGGTGTAGACACTGACCCACTCCAGCTCAAATTCGCGGTCGTCGCCGAGCATGGCCCGGATACGCGGGATGACGTTTTCCGGCTTCTTTTCCTCTTCCGGATCGGCCTGCCAGCCGAGCTGGAAGTCGATGCGGTAGACGTTGTCGGCCTGGCGGTGCAGCAGCACCGACTGCCCGGGATGGAAGGGCGGGTCAAACCAGAACCAGCGCTCGGCGGGAAAATCCGCTTTCATCACGACGTCGGCGATCAGGAAGCGGTCCATGAAGACCTTGCCTTCGATCTCCAGGTTCATCATCCGGCGGATGCCACTGCGCGCGCCGTCGGCGACGACCAGCCAGTCGGTTTCCAGCGTGTAGATGCCATCCGGCGTTTCGACCTGCAGGGTCGCACCATCGCCCTGCGGCGCCACCGAAACGACCTTGTTGCGGAAACGCAGGTCGAGATTGGGCAATTCCTGCGCCCGTTTGACTTCGTATTCTTCGAGGTAATACTGCTGCAGGTTGATCATGCCCGGCCGTTTGTGGTCCGGCTGCGGCAGCAGGTTGAAGTTATAGACTTCCTCCTCGCGGAAGAAGGTGCGGCCGACGTTCCAGCTCACCCCCTTGGCCACACAGGCGTCGCCAACGCCAATGCGGTCGAGCACTTCGAGCGCCCGCTTGGCGTAGCAAACGCCACGCGAACCGACCGACACCGTGTCGTCGTCATCGAGCAAAACCACCGGCACCCCGGACTGCGCCAGTTCGATGGCAGCCGCCAGGCCCACCGGCCCGGCTCCGACCACCACTACCGGGTAACGCTGCGTCTTGCCGTTCTTTTGCTCGGGCGGCTGAACATACTCGTACTTCGGATATTGATAGGTACTCAACATCGCTGTCTCCTTCGTTATGTGTTGTACGAATCAGTTTTCCTGCAAACCGTGCCACATTTCCTGGTCGCGTTCCGCCGTCCAGATGCGTGGGTGCTTGATGCCGCTTGCCTCGTCGACCGCCCGTGTCACATCGAAGGGCAGGCAGTGTTCGTAGATGAAGACCTGGCCGAATTTGGGGTCCATTGCCTTGCGCGTATGGGCCATCGCCTGCTTCAGCGTCATGCCCCGGGCCACCGCCTCCTTGGCTGAACTCAGCAGAGTGGTCACGAAATCACGCGTATAGGCGAGGCCTTCCTGTACGCGGGCCGGCGAATCGAGCGCGGGGCCACGGCCCGGCACCAGCTTTTCGGCGCCCAGTGCGGCCAGCGCATCGAGCGTCGCCGGCCACTCTTCAAGCTGCGCGTCGCCGGTGTAGCAGGCGGCCTCGGCCTCGACCAGATCGCCCGAAAACAGCACTTTCTCGCTCGGCACCCAGACGACGGTGTCGCCCTTGGTGTGGCCGGCGCCGAGGTGCATGATGCGCACTTCGAGACCCCCCATCCACAAGGTCAGTTCTTTCGGGAAGACCAGCGTCGGCCAGGTCAGACCGGGAATCGAGTCGTAGGCATCGAACAGGCGCGGGAAGCGTTCGTACTCGGATTTCCAGTCCTGCTCGCCGCGCTCGACGATCATCTCGTAGGTACCCTGGCTGGCGATAATCTCCTGCATGCCGGCCGCCTTGAAGCCCGAGGCGCCCAGTACGCGGACGGCGTGGTAGTGTGAAAGAACGACGTACTTGATCGGTTTGTCGGTGACCTTGCGGATCTCGGCGATCAGCTTCTGCGCCATGACCGGCGTCGCCAGCGCATCGCAGATCAGCACCGAATCGTCACCGATGATGACCCCGGTATTGGGGTCGCCCTCGGCGGTATAGGCCCAGCAATGCGCCGACAGCTGCGCGAAGGTGGTTTTCTTGACTTCGAGGTCGGCGACCGAAGCGAATTGCTTGCTCATGCTGGTTTCTCCATAAAATCGATTCCTTGTCCGGACCGCCCGTGACGCGAAGACGAGCCGACGACAGTGCAAGTCGCACGGCGAGGCGAAGTCGACAAAGTCACGGTCGGTCCGGGCACGGAATCTACATACCCAGATACGCGGCGCGCACCTGTTCGTTGCTGATCAGCTCCTGCCCTGTCCCGGTCAGCGTGATCGCCCCGGTTTCCAGCACATAGCCGCGGTCGGCCAGGGCCAGTGCGGCAAAGGCGTTCTGTTCGGCGAGGATGATGGTCATGCCCTGCGCCTTGAGGCTCTTCACTACATTAAAGACCTCCTGGACGAGCAAAGGTGCCAGGCCCATCGACGGCTCGTCGAGCAGCAGCAGCTTGGGCCGCCCCATCAGCGCGCGGCCGATGGCCAGCATCTGCTGCTGGCCGCCGGACAACGTACCGGCCGGCAGCAGGCGCTTTTCCTTGAGGATGGGAAACATTGCAAACACCCTTTCGAGGTCTCCATCGACTTGCCCCTTGGGTTGCGTATAGGCACCAAGCTGCAGGTTATCCTCGATACTCAGCGGCCCGAAGACCTGCCGCCCCTCGGGGCTCTGGCAAATGCCGCGACGCATGCGCATGTCGGAGCGCAGCTTGCTGATGTCCTCGCCGGCAAAGCGGATGCTGCCGGCGCTCATCGGCTGTACGCCCGACAATGTGCGCAGCAGCGTCGTCTTGCCCGCCCCGTTGGCACCGACCAGCGCCACGGTTTCACCCTGGCGCACCTCGAAATCGATACCCTTCAGCGCCTTGATCCGCCCATAGCAGCTTTCCAGGTAGGAAACCGAGAGCAGCACGGCACCAATGCCGGACTGGCTGCGTTCCGGCAACTTGCCGGCCGTCTGCGCGCCAAGGCCGATCGAATCCGGGGCCAGCGCAGCAATGCGGTGGAAGAGTTCGCGGAACTCGATAGCGGCAGTCTCGCCGAACAGGGGGTCTTCGTTATCGAGAAAAGCCTGGTCGATCGCCGCCCAGTCCTCCGCCTGCAGCACCTCGCGGGCCAGCGGCATTGCATCCTTTTCCTCGGTGCGAATGTGGTTCTTCAGGCTCTGCGTGTAAGTGCGCAAAGCCTCTGAAAAAGCCGCGTTGCCCAGCTTGCCTTCGGCCGTGTCGGCCAGTTGCGCGCGCAGCGAGCGGAGCACTTCCGGCCCGTTGCGGTGTTCGGCCTGCAGACGGTCGAGCACGGCCGCCGCCGCCGCACTGCGCGCCCGCAAGGCTGGAAAGAGATGCTTGTCTTCCTTGGCGTGGTGGCAGCCGTCCATGAACTGCTCGATGTAATCGAACACCGAGGTGAAGAAGGCGGGATCGACCTTGCCTCCGGCTTCCATGTCATCGGCCACCTGATCGATGGTGGTGGCGATGCGCCAGAGGTTCTGGTGTTCTTCGGTAATGATGCGCAGGGCTTCCATGCTGTTCCCCTTTTATTTATGCGTGAGCGCCGAGGTAAGCCGCGATTACGTCCGGATTGCGGCGTACTTCCTCACCGGTGCCTTCGGCCAGCTTCTTGCCGTAATCGAGCACCAGGATGCGGTCCGACAGGTTCATCACCATCTTCATGTCGTGCTCCACCAGCACCACCGTGACGCCGGAATCGGCAACCTTGCGCACCAGATGGTCGACCTCGATGGTTTCCTTGGGGTTGAGGCCGGCTGCCGGTTCGTCGAGGAAGATCAGGCGCGGCTTCATGGCCAGGGCGCGGGCGATCTCCAGGCGCTTCAGGGCGCCGTAGGGCATGCTGTCGGCGCGGGCATCGGCAAACTTGTCGAGGCCAACGAAACGCATCAGCCCGGCGGCCTCGTTTCGCATCTCGGCGTCGCGCTTCCTGAGCGCCGGAAAACGCAGCGCCGCCTTGACCAGGTTGCGGTCAAGCCGCAAGTGAGCGCCCACCATGACGTTCTCGACGGCGCTCATGTTCATGCAGATCTGCAGGTTCTGGAAAGTGCGCGCCATGCCGCGGCGGGCCAGTTCGTTCGGCGACTTGCCATGGACCGCCTCACCATCGAGGCGGATCTCGCCGGTAGTTGGCTTGTACACCCCGGTGATCAGGTTGAACAGCGTCGTCTTGCCGGCGCCGTTGGGGCCGATCACCGAATAGACGATGCCGGAATCGACGCTGAAATTGACATTCTGGACCGCCTTGACGCCGCCGAAATGGATGGACAGATCCTTGACTTCGAGCAGGGCCATATTATTCCCCCTTGCCGAACCGGGCGGCGATGGTCGGCACGATGCCCTTCGGCAGGAAGATCATGAAGCCCATCAGGATGGCCCCGAAGACCACGGTCTCCCAGCCCTCGAAGGTCGCCAGCGCCTGCGGCAGCGCGGTGAGCAGCACGGCGCCGACCAGCGAACCGAAGACCGAAGCCATGCCGCCGACGACGACCATCGTAACCAGTTCGATGGAATGAAAGAAATCGGCGAAATTGGGGCTGACGAAGCCGATGTAGTGCGCCGTAACGCTGCCCATCAACGAGGCGAATACCGCCGACAAAACGAAGATGGCCACCTTGTAGCGCACGATATCGACGCCGACCACCTGCGAAGCGACTTCCGAGCCGTGCAGCGCGCGCAGCGCGCGTCCGAAGGGCGAGTCGATCAGGTTCAGCGATGCCCAGATGCTGACCAGCAGGAGCGCGGCAACCACCCAGTACCAGTGCTTGTCGCCGGATAGCTCGAAGCCGAACAGGCTCATCGCCGGCACCGGCATGCCGTCCGGACCGCCCGTCCATTGCGCCTCGTTGCGCAGCGCGATGTTGATGATGATGCCCAGGCCGAGCGTCGCCATCGCCAGGTAGTGGCCCTTGAGCTTGAAGATCGGCCGTGCGACGAGGCCGGCCAGCACGGCAGTGACTGCGGCCCCGGCACCCATCGCCAGCAGCGGATGCCAGCCTAAATGCGTCGGTAACACCGCCGAGGCATAGGCGCCGATGCCGAGAAAGCCGGCGTGGCCGAGGCTGATCTGGCCGGCAAAGCCGATCAGCAGGTTTAGACCGAGGACGATGGTGGCGTTGATTGCCATGCGGATCGCCAGGTCGGTGTAATAGCTGTTGGGCGAAACGAAGGGAACGATCGCCAGGATAACGGCCACGATGACGAGGCCCTTGGTCGTATTCTTCATGCTTACACCCGATCCGTCGATTTGCCGCCGAACAGGCCGCGTGGCATGAAGAAGAGAATGAACAGGATGAGCACGAAGGGAATCGCATCCTTGTAAGCCGACGAGATGTAGCCGGCACCCATCGCTTCGAGGATGCCGACCAGCAACCCGCCGAGCACCGCACCAAGGCCATTGCCCAGGCCGCCGACGACCGCCGCGACAAAGCCCTTGAGGCCGAGCATGATCCCGACATCGTAGGAAGTCAGCGTGATCGGCGTGATCAGGATGCCGCCCAGTGCGCCAAGCGCCGCCGACATGGCAAAGCTCATGAACAGCACCCAGCCGGTATTGATGCCGACCAGTTCGGCGGCCAGCGGGTTGTACGAGGTGGCGAGCATGGCCTTGCCGCTTAGCGTACGGTTGAAGAAGTACCACAGCAGCACGACCACGATGGCCGTCACGCCGAGCACCCACAGGCTCTGCGGCATCAGCGTCGCACCCATGACCTGGATCGGCTCGTCACCGGAAAAGGCCGGCAGCGAGAAAGTAGCCTTGCCCAGCCAGACCTGAATCAAGCCGCGGATGACCAGCGAAGCGCCAATGGTGATGATGATGAGTGTCACCGTCTCGGCACCCTTGACCGGCTCGATCGCCAGTTTCTCGACCAGCACGCCAACAATGGCGGGAATCAGGATGGCCAGCAGCAGCGCCACCGGCAGGGGCAGTCCGGCCGTCGTGAAATAGACGGCGAGCATGCCGCCGAGCATGATGAACTCGCCCTGGGCGAAGTTGATCACGTTGCTGGCGTTGTAGATCAGCGTGAAGCCGAGTGCTGCCAGCGCATAGGTGGCGCCGACCGTGACCCCGGAAAAAAGGAACTGCAGGAACTGGGCAAGCATCAGCACCCTCCCTTGGCGGCAAACAACACCACGCATCGTGCAACGGGCAGTTTCATGGGGTCTCCTCCGGTTGTCCTGGCTCCGGTCAACAAGGCGTGCATTGTCCGGTGAGTATTATTCTGAATTGTGTAATTAATTCTGTCAAGTGGAAATGATACAAAAAAATAGCGCCATCGAAATCTCTGTATCGATAGCGCCATCAATCTGAAATAACGATGCTTCAGCCTTGTCCAAGGCTCCCTGTGTAGCCCAGACGGAGGGAAAGCTCGGTTGCGGCACGCTTGACGCCGGTCACCACGGCGCTGCCCGGACTGACGTCGAACATGCCCTTGACCCCGACCGCCAGCATCGCCATCGTGATCTCGTTGCGGAAATTGAACACCGGCGCCGCTACCGCCTCAACCCCGGTCACCAGGTAATAGTCCGAGATGGCCGAATATCCGTCGGCACGTACCTGCGCCAGCATCTGGTCCACAGCTTCCCGTGTCCGCAGGTCGGGTGGCAGGTGGTCGCCAGCCGCCAATTCCTTGCCGATTTGGCGGTTGACCGCATCGTTCTGCAGCCACGCCGCGAACACGCGACCACTGGCCGAACTCAGAACCTCGAGCGCCGTCCCGGTCACCACATTGACGGTGATCGGCCGCCGTGGCCGTTCCCAGCGCACGATCACCGGTCCATTGTCGCTCCACACGGCGAGCGCCGTCGTCTCGTTGATCCGGTCGCGCAGTTCGGCGATCGCGGCGAGGCCAAGGCGGATGCGGTCGAGCCGATCGATCGCCACCAGCCCGATATTGAGCGCAAACGGCCCGAGGTCGTAGCGCGAAGTCAGCGGATCCTGCTCGACCAGGCCCGAACGGATCAGGCTGACCAGGTAACGGTGCGCCTTGGACGCCGGCATGTCCGCCGCCGCCGCGATCTCCTTGAGCATCATCGAACGCTGGCCATTGACCATCGCCCGCAGGATGCCCATACCGATCTCCAGCGACTGTACGCCGTGCTTGCCTTCCATTTCGTCGCTCATTGACCCCCCGGAATTCCTGAATACGAAACTGTTTTTATTCTATAGAATTTCATGGCCACTTGTCACAGAGGTTTCCATGACCCCCCTTCGCGTCTATGCCATCGACGGCATTATCCCTGTTGTCGACCCTACCGCCTACGTACACCCCAGCGCCGTCCTCATCGGCGACGTCATCGTCGGCCCCGGCTGCTATGTCGGCCCGTGCGCCAGCCTGCGCGGCGACTTCGGCCGCCTGATCCTCGAGCGCGGCGCCAACCTGCAGGATACCTGCGTCATGCACGGCTTCCCCGGCACCGACACCGTCGTCGAGGAAGATGGCCACATCGGCCACGGTGCCGTTCTGCATGGCTGCCGCATCGGCCGCAACGCGCTGGTCGGCATGAACGCCGTCATCATGGACAACGCGATAGTCGGCGAGTCGTCCATCGTCGCCGCCAGCGCCTTCGTCAAGGCCGGCGCCGAAATTCCGCCCAGGAGTCTCGCCGCCGGCATGCCGGCCAAGGTCGTTCGCGCCTTGTCCGACGAGGAAATCGCCTGGAAGGTCGACGGCACCCGCACCTACCAGGACCTTGCCCGCCGAAGCCTGGCCACGATGACCGAATGCGACCCGCTCAGCGCCGTCGAACCCGGCCGCCCGCGCATTCACATGCCGGATGTCGTCCCGCTGGTGGAAATGAAAAAGCGCTGAGTCAGAACGGCGGCGGGCTTTCGACGACAAGCGGCGTTGCGGTCGACGGGTGGATGAAGCCCAAATACACCGCGTGCAGCAACAGGCGCCGGGCACGGGCGAACACCTCCGGTGGCGCATACAGTTCGTCGCCCAGGATGGGATGGCCGATGGCCTGCAAGTGCACACGCAACTGGTGCGAGCGGCCGGTTTCCGGAAAGAGCTCGACCCGGGTGGCATCGAGCACCGGGTCGTAGACGACGGGACGCATCCGGGTCAGCGATGGCTTGCCGATAGTCAAGTCAACGATCTGACGCGGGCGGTTCGGCCAGTCAACGATGAGCGGCAGGTCAATGATGCGTTCGCCCTCGGCAACCTGTCCGGCGACCAGCGCGACATAGCGTTTTTCGACATGGCGCGTCGCGAACAGCTTGTTGAGGGCGCGGTGCATGTCCGGGCTGCGCGCCATCACCAGGAGACCGGAGGTGCCGAGGTCGAGCCGGTGCACCGGCACTGCCTCCGGATAGCGCGCCTGGACACGAGCGCTCAGGCAATCCTGCTTGTCCGGCCCGCGCCCGGGAACGGAAAGCAGCCCGGCTGGCTTGTCGACGATGAGCAGGTGCTCGTCGATGAAACGGATGTCAAGCCCTTCGTCGGAAGGGGGGCAGTAGGTTAGCAAAGGTTGGCTCACTTGGAGGCGTATTTCAATAGGATCCCGATCGATGGTCAAGATAGGCAACTGCCGAACTCGACCCAAAGCGGAAATAGCCTAACAATGTAGGCCGCCGCTCAGAATGAGCGAGCAAACCCGTACTGCACAGCCATATTTCATGGCGTCTCGTCCATTAATGGTTTGGGCAACATTTTGAAACTCTCGCAATCGCATCTCTGGCCAAAATCGTATCGAAGGCGCCACAAAAATTCTAATGTTATATTCGTCGCCTAAGCCACGTTTACTGGACCACTGATGGGAATCTACGACAGAGATTGGTACAAGAAAGAAGCCAAACAGCGGTTTCAGTCTTCCTCTAGCTTGAAGGCACACCGCGAAAATAAGATTCGGTCGAAATTTGAGCAATACACCAACTCATTTCCAGGGGCGAAGGGCAATCAGACTGGGCACAAATCCTTTCTAACCAATGTCCTCATTTGGCTAGGCTTGGGGGCGCTCTGCTTTTCCTTGTTTACCTGGACCAGCGCACCGAAGGTGTCCGTCACAAGTGACCAAATCGAAATAGCCATCTCCAAGGCGCAGGACGGGCATCACTACATTGACGGCGTTCTCAAAGGCAAACAAATCCGCTTCCTTATTGATACCGGCGCAACGTATGTATCGATTGGCGGAAATCTAGCAGCTCAATTAGGGTTGCTTTCGGGCAAACCGACTAAGTTCGAAACTGCAAATGGCACGGTAATTGGCCAGCTTTTCGAGAATCAATCTATCAAGGTGAGCGGTTTGACAACACCACCTCTAACGATCGGAGTGATGCCCAACTCCCCCAACGCTGCTTTGCTTGGTCAGAACTTTCTGCGCCACGTGGAGTTGCTTCAGATCGACGATAAACTAATACTTCGTGGCCGGAATGACGGATTTGCCTCCCCGTCACCTATGATCGCTAGAGCCAAAGTTTCAATGTATACGGGATTGGCGCTGTTATTATTGGCTTGGCTATCGAGCTTTCTATTGAAGGGTTCACGGCGACACTCCTAGGTGCGCAGTCGTGTGCTCTCTAATGATCACCGAATAGCTGCAAACCCGACCGGCTCAAATTGGCCGACTGCGGCTAAACCACAGAGCAGCCAAATCGGCGTATCCATACAAAAGCCATTGCCGCGGTCAACTCTGAAAACCATCAATATTCCGCGCCACCCCTACAGCGACATCGCCGCCAGCGGATCGTCCTGCGGAAAACGATCGGCGAAAGCC
>ERZ795055.816-NODE-816-length-26835-cov-5.694025_pt1 | contig 26835 bp, 24 predicted proteins | sample MGYA00375139_ERZ795055 | MGnify/ENA primary metagenome ERZ795055 (study PRJEB30184, sample SAMN05720283) | anaerobic digester metagenome | isolation source: active sludge of municipal wastewater-treating anaerobic digesters | place: USA | collected 2015-01-23 ... | reverse complement strand
GATGGTTCAATCAGAAGGACTGTGGAGATGCGCAGCGGCAAACAGGACTTCAGGCAATCGCAGATACAGGTTCCTGTTGATTCGACATGGACTATAGAAGACACACTTACTATTTCAGAAAAGGGAGATACCACCTGGATCAGAACTGCAGAAAAGCTATTTGGCAGTGCTGCTGAAATAAACACAGGTTACAGTGCCGATTCAAGTTGCAACAGCAGAGTAAAAAGACAGGCAGCCCTTGACAGAAAATTCAGATGGTTCAACACAATTTACCGTTATTCTGAGAAAATTGACAGGATCTTTTCAAACGGCTACCCTGTTTCAGAATTCCTTAATGAGGAAGAGCTACTGTGGTACTATACTCCCTGGAATGAGCAGGAAGCAAAACGCAATGGTATTGACAGCACAAAATATAGAGCTCTCTCCGATTCAGTTAACAGAAGAACAAATGACTGGTTCTTCAATTCAGTTGTCGCGGAGTGGATTTATGAATTTACCGGACAGATTCAAAAAAAGGATCAGGTTCTTATTGCTGCAGATACTCTTAAAGCATGGGAAAAGAATTTGCTCAGTCTGACTTTGAAAAATGAACAGGATTTTGATACTCAGTGGGAAAACGGATCAATCCTTGAAGCTGCAATAGGCAGAGAACTTTCCATGAAATACAGGAGTGAAGCAGACAGTTCCCTTGAATTAGTGGAAGAAAAAATAGGACTGCCTTTCAAACAGTACAGTATGCGAATCGCTATGCCCGGGAAATTGATAGGATCAAACGGATTTGCAGACAGTTGTAAGGTGCTGTTATGGACTGTCTCTTCAGACTATTTCCTTACGGAGGATTATGTAATGTGGGCAGAGTCGAGGGTTGCAAATATTTGGGCCTGGATTATGTCAGGAGCCTTTGTCGTATTTGTGTTTACTGGTTTGATTATAAGGAAAAAAAAGAGAGACTGATCTCTCAGCCTCTCTTACTAACCAAACCTTTTAAACCTGACTTAAACCTAAACATTAATTATTATAATCTTTTAACATGAGCATCAGCTTCTGACGGGTGAAGAAGATCCTGCTTTTCACAGTACCTATCTTCAGTCCAAGTTCATCAGCTATCTCCTTGTATTTGAATCCGTTTACATGCATTCTGAAAGGAATCCTGAATTCGTCACTGAGTGAGTCAATTGCTTTTTCTATCTCAGCCTCTGAAAAACTTGATTCGGGAGAAATGAAACCCTTGTCGTGTGGCTGATTAATATAGTACAGATCCTGGGTTCCGTCAATTATTGTGTTCTCTTTAACGTTCCTCCTGTAATTATTGATAAAAGTGTTCTTCATAATTGTAAACACCCATGCTTTCAGGTTTGTATAATCTACAAACTTATCCTTATATGTAATCGCTTTAAGATAAGTGTCCTGTACAAGATCAAGAGCAGTTTCGCGATCGGAAGTAAGACTCAGTGCAAACCTGTGCAGATTGCTCTTCATTGCGATCAGACTGTGGTTAAACTCATGCTGTGTCATTGCTTAATATTTTTTATAACTGTATTCTTTGTCTTTATTGTTGAAGCAAATTTATACAGAGAAAAAAAGATATGCAACTCCGAATATCTTAAAATCTGTTTAATCTATGTCAAATATAAATAAACAAAAATACTAAATAGCAGTAATAGAATTACATACATTGATCAGGAATAAGGCATTCTAAATTATATATAAATAGATTTTTCCCGGGTTGCCTGGTTAAATCACCTTTAATTTCTATAATAGTATTGTAACAACTTTTGTACTTTTATAAAAAAATGGAAATGGATTTCAATATTAAACTGACAAATGGAATTGTATTGAACGGGATAATAATGAGTCCCGGTGAAAATGCAAGAGCAATAGTGATATTGGTTCATGGACTGGGAGAACATATCAGGCGATATCAGCATGTGGCTGATATGTTCAGGGATAATGGGATAGGATTTATCGGACTCGATCTTCCCGGTCATGGAAAATCCCAGGGCAGGAGGGGGCATATAAAAAATTATTCAGTCTTAAAGGATATGCTTGATATTCTGATGAAAAGTGCATCCCAGACCTTTCCCGGAGTTCCGGTATATCTTTATGGCCACAGCCTTGGAGGAGGAATAGTTCTTGAATACATAATTAAAAGCAGACCTAAGATAAAAGGCGCTATAGTCACATCTCCCTTTCTGAAGCTGGCTTTTGAACCTCCGCGGATAAAACTTATCCTTGCTTCTGTAATGAAATACATTTTGCCGGGTCTCATTCAGCCTTCGGGACTGAACGCCTCCCATATTTCGCATGACCTTGATGTTGTTAATGCATACAAATCCGATCTTTTGGTTCATGATAAAGTATCTGTAAGCCTGTTCGACTCAGCAATTAAAGCTGCCAGGTATTCTCTCGGACATGCCGGTGAAATGAATGTGCCCTTGCTGCTCATGCATGGAAGTGATGATCAGATTACATCCCATGAAGGGAGCAGGGAATTCGCTTCAAAATCAGCAAGGACGGAGTTGAAGATTTTTGAAGACGGCTATCATGAGCTTCATAATGAGCCGTTTAAAAAGGAAGTGTTTGATCATATCCTGAACTGGCTGCGCAGGATTAAATAGTCATATAATTATATATATGGAATTCAGGACAAGCTTTGATATAGAACCTTCTGACTTTAGAATAGGATATAATACCGGGGTTATGTTTCTGGGATCATGCTTTGCTTCGAGCATTGGTGAGCAGATGAATATAAGGAAGATGCCCGTTTTGATTAATCCCTACGGTACAATTTATAATCCTGGATCTGTACGAACTGCAATTGAAGCTGTGATTTCCGGGAAAGAATATTCTGTGAATGACCTTTTCAATTATAAAGGAACCTGGCTCAGCTTTTCACATTACACTGATTTCTCCTCTGAGGATGCAGGCATGCTTTTGGAAAGGATTAACGATAACAGGATGGGAGCTGAAGAATTTCTCAGAAAGGCTTCGTGTCTGTTTATCACCTTTGGCACTGCAAGGATATACAGGCTTAAGGATACCGGAAAGCCTGTTTCAAATTGCCATAAAGTGCCCGCATCATATTTTACAAATGAGCTTCTTTCAGTTGAAGCAATAACTGAATCATGGAGCAGAATTATAAAAATGCTCGGGGAATTTAATCCTGAGCTAAGAATAATTTTTACTGTAAGTCCTGTGCGCCACTGGAAAGACGGAGCACATGGAAATCAGATCAGCAAATCAATACTCCTGCTTGCTATCGACAGGATCCGGGAGTATTTTCCTTCAATAAAATATTTCCCGGCTTATGAACTGATGCTGGATGACCTGCGCGATTACAGGTTTTTTAATGACGATATGCTGCACCCTTCAGAAAAAGCTATTGAATATATATGGGAAAAATTCTCAGGAACATATTTTGACAAAAGCACAACAGAGTTGCAGGCAAGAGTGCTCAGAATCACAAAAGCACTTAATCACAGGTTTATAACAGGATCAGAAAACGGCAGGAGGGAATTTGCAGCGAATATTCTGAAGCAGATTTCTGACCTTGAAAAACATCATTCTTACATTGATCTTACCAGGGAACGGAAATATTTCAGTTCTCTCTCCGACTGACATTATATCCTCTGTAATTCCCTGCGATGACAGGTAATATGCCGGAACATTTATACGCAATTAATGTTATTATTCTATTCATATCAGATTTTCAAAAAGTGAAAATTGTCACATTTTTATTGAACAATATGTTTTTTTTGTTGTTTTGTAACAAAAACGAATAGAAAATGAGAACAAAATTATTAATAGTCTTTTTCCTGTCCTTAAATATTTTCCTGTCTGCCCAGAATGAATCAGGAGTAATTAAAGGCAGGGTATATAATGCTAAGACAAATGAAGGCGTACCATTTGCTACGGTACAGGTCTGGGGTACTACTATTGGTGCAGTGACCGATTTCGATGGAAATTTTTCGTTCACAGGATTAAAACCCGGTTTTGTTGAACTCAGGGTTTCATCAATAGGTTTCAAGCCTTACATTTCAGGAGCGATGATGGTAACAAACAGCAAGCAGGTGAATGTTGAGATTCCTCTTGAAGAGATGGAGATTGCACTTGGTGAAGTTGTTGTGAAAGCCTCTCCCTTCCTGAAAAAAATTGAAACTCCAATTTCTGCAAGAATTATCGGTATTGATGAGATTGAGAAAAATCCCGGAGGAAACCGCGATATCTCAAAGGTAATTCAGTCCTTTCCCGGTGTTTCATCAACACCTGCATTCAGAAATGATGTTATTGTAAGAGGAGGGGGGCCGAATGAGAACAGGTTCTATATTGACAATGTGGAGATTCCTTACCTCAATCATTTTTCGACACAGGGATCTTCAGGCGGACCTGTCGGTATAATAAACGTAGATTTTGTTCAATCGGTGGATTTCCTTTCAGGTGCCTTTCCGGCTTCAAAAGGAAATGCCCTGAGCTCAGTGCTGAATTTTACCTTTGTTGACGGGAATAAGGAAAAAATGAAATACCGCGCAACTATTGGCGCCTCTGATCTGGGACTGACTGTTGACGGGCCCTTAAGTGAGAAAGCTACATTGCTCTTATCTGTCAGGCGGTCATATCTTCAGTTTCTTTTCAGTGCCCTTGAACTGCCATTTTTACCCACATACACTGATTTTCAGCTGAAATATAAGGTGAAGCTCGATCCCAAGAATGAACTTACTGTAATAGGTCTTGGTGCAAAGGATGATTTCAGCCTCAATCTGGACGCTGATGAGACAGAATTCCAGAGGTATATTCTTGATTATGTTCCTGTTCAGGAGCAATACAGTTACACCACAGGTCTTGTTTACAAGCACTATCGTGACAGTGGCTTTGATACATGGGTGTTAAGCCGTAATTACCTTAACAATTCACAGTACAAGTTCAAAAACAACATTGAAGCTGACACGAGCAAAACGCTTGACTATCTTTCAGGCGAAGGTGAGATAAAGGCAAGATACGAAAGGACCATACTTGGTGAAAAGGGCTTAAGAATTACCTATGGTGCAGGTGGTGAGTATGGGCATTACAGGACCTCAAACTACCAGCTTTTTTATACAGGAGGATCTCTCCCTTTTCTTCTTGATTATGATACAAACCTTAAAATAGGAAAGTACAGTGCTTTTGGTCAGGTTAGCCGGTCATTTCTTGAATCTAAGCTGACGGCATCATTCGGCTTAAGGAGCGATTTCAATTCTTATTCTTCTTCAATGATGAATCCCCTGAAGCAGCTTTCGCCCAGAATATCAGCATCATACAGGCTTTCAGAGAAATTGAACCTGAATTTTTCAACAGGAAGATATTTCCAGCTTCCTCCATATACTGCACTGGGACACTCAAATTCAGGCGGAATAATGCTTAACAAGGAAAATGATCTTAAGTATATGACGGCAGACCATATAGTTGCAGGTCTTGAGCTGATACCGATGGAGAACATTCAGTTTACGCTTGAAGGTTTTTACAAGAAGTATTCAAACTATCCTTTTTCGCTCAGGGATTCAGTTCCCTTGTCAAGTAAAAGCGCTGACTATGGAATATTCGGTGATGAAGCTCTTACATCATCTGCCAGCGGAAGATCCTATGGTGTCGAATTGCTTGGAAGGGTAAAGGAATTCAGGAACATAAACCTCGTATTCTCTTATACTCTTGTCAGGAGCGAATTTGAAGACCTTGCAGGCAACATGATACCATCATCATGGGACAATAAGCATCTCTTCAACCTTACCGGAACCAAAAAATTCAGGAACAACTGGGATGTTGGCTTTAAATGGAGATTTGTAGGTGGTGCTCCCTACACTCCGTATGATTTTGAAAAATCATCGTATAAAGCAGCCTGGGATCTGCAGGGAAGGGCTTACCTCGATTATTCAAAGTTTAACTCAGCAAGGCTGAGCGCATTCCATCAGCTCGACCTTAGAGTTGACAAACAATACTATTTTAATAAATGGTCACTTATGCTTTATGCCGATGTACAGAACGTATATAATCATAAAGCCGATCAGCCTGATCTGCTTATAAGGGAAACTGACAACTCCGGCAAGCCGCTCACTGACCCTTCAGATCCTCTGAAGTACAGTATGAAATATCTGAATAATGAAAGTGGAACAGTGCTTCCCACAATTGGTATTATTGTTGAATTTTAAGAGAAAAGAATATGAACAGAATAATCATTTTACTGATTTTTTCTTTGTTAACGGCTTGTTCATCGGCCAGTATGAAGAAAGGCGCTGCAGTGCCTGAAGAAAAGTCTGTCGTGAAAACAAATGCAGAAGGGAAAGGACCACAGATTGTAATTGACTTTACAAGAGGAAAATCATTCTATTACCCACTCATGGCTGCCTGGATTGAAGATATGGACGGTAAATATATACAAACCCTGTTTGTCCCATATTCAGTTGCAACCGGAATTTTCAAGTATGGAAAAACTGAGGGAAGCCACTGGACTTCAGCCCCTAAGAGAGCTCCCGAGACTTTACCATACTGGGCTCACAAGAGAGGGATAAAGGCTTCTGACGGAGTATTTATGCCAGAACCTGAGAATCCTGTGGCCGATTCGTACTCGGGTGCAACTCCCACTGAAGGATTTGTACTATATGCAAGGGCAGACAATGATTTACCGGACAAGTTCAGGGTTATGTTTGAGATAAATCAGAACTGGGATTGGAATGAATACTGGACAAATAACAAATATCCCGGTGATGAGTACTATAAGATGTCGTGTCAGCCTGCGCTTGTATATGAAGCAGTTATTGATATGAAAAGCAGGAATGATTCAATTCCTGCTAAAGTAATCGGTCATAGCCATTATAACGGCAGTACCGGAGAATTGTTTACAGATCTTAGTACTATAACAACTGCTCTTGATATAGCAAAGTCAATTGTTGTAAGTATTAACTGATTGCAGACAGTGAATCTGCGATTTCAAGGAATTCACCCGGAAGGCTTGTGAAAATAAGTTTATCCGGGTGTTTTATTTCATTTATTTCATGCAAGTCTGAGAATACTATCTTCCTGAGCATGAGAGATTTGCCGATATTCCTGAAATATGAAATCTTTCTTTCAGAAAAGTCAAATGATCCGGAGTTGACAACAAGATATTCAAAGGATTTTGTTTTATAAATCTCAACTACTTCTGATGCAGGAAGTATGCCGCCTGTATAAATGACATCAAAGCCCCTTTTTCGCAGTGCAAGCTTATAGAAGAGAAAATTATTCTCATTCAGGTTATCTGCAGAAGTATTTATCATTGCCACAGTGGCTGAAGTGGTATTCTCCGTTTTCCGGAGTTTCAGATCCTCGGAAATCAGTATATGTTTGACTGTATTCCTTACAAATTGTTCCTGAGCCCTTGAAAGGCTTCCCGTCTGCCATAGGATCCTCGCTTTTTCGAGCAGAAGAGAGATGTATCTGCAATATGAATCTTCGATCCCGTGCTCTTCAATGAGTGCAAGTAAACTGTCGCGAAACTGGGCTTCATTGAATCTTATCGCAGAAGTCAGCATTTTTCCAGGCTGGAAATCACTTGTTTTGGAGTCATTCCTGCTGCTGATTGTCATCACCTTTCTCGTAAGCTCATCCTCATCGAGCCTGGCTATCTTTGAAATCTTTATCCCGTTCCTGTTGAGGAAGGAGATATTCAGAATTTTCTTTAATTCTGATTCATTGTAAGTTCTTATGTTTGAATCAGTTCTGTCTGGTTCAAGAATATTGTATCTTTTCTCCCATATCCTGATAGTATGGGCTTTGATGCCGGAAAAGTTCTCAAGATCCTTAATTGAAAATACATTCAGGCTGTCTTCCATAAGACTTGTTTTAATGATTTCTGGATTACATCTAACTAATGTAAGTAACAAAGAGATGAACAGATTGTTTAGGCTGGAATGAAATGTTTCAGAACCTTAATAAGGCAGAAATCAATTTCAAATTTAATTACTCCGATTCTTCAACCATTATTTTCTTAACGACTCTCGATCCGTCGGAGAAGTTAATTGTCACCAGGTACATTCCTCTTTTTGGATTATCAAGGAAGATTCTCACCTGTTGCTGGTTGCCATATTTGCTTTTAAAAATATCCTGACCAATAATATTTGTTATCTTGACAAATACAATTTCCTTTTCTGCCCTGAGTGTGAAATTATTATATCTCACCGGGACAGGATAAATAGTAACGCCTGAGCTGTTGTTATCCCGGATATTATCCCTGCCGGCATAAGAAGAAGCAAATACTGTTGTGTCCCTTTGGGAGTAAAGGGTAAAGGCAGTCATTAAAAAGAAGATAAAGAGTAAACCTTTCTTCATAAACAGCATTTAGTTCCTTTCACAACAAAAACTGTGCTAAAATTAACAATTTTTATCAAATTCTTCAAGTATGAGCCGTGCTTTTTCCAGATCCTCAGGAGTATCGATCCCGATACTTTCCCATTTTGTTATGGCAGTCCTGATTTTAAAACCATTCTCAATCCACCGGTTTTGCTCAAGCGACTCGGCAAGTTCCAGCGTGCTCCTTTGCAGTTTTGTAATCTTTTTAAGTGTTTCGGTTCTGTACGCATATAAGCCTATATGTTTGAAATATGTGTGCTTTTCAGCCCATACTGCTTTTTCGGCATCTCTTATAAATGGTATTACTGACCTGCTGAAGTAAATGGCATCGCCCGATATGTTAACAATAACTTTTGGCTGGTTAGGATTGAAAATATCCTCTCCGGTATCAACTTTTCTGATTAGAGTGGCCAGTTCAACCTCTTCTGAATCAAAGCAGTCGGCAAGGAGCCTTATCTGTTCAGGTCTTATGAATGGTTCATCTCCCTGTATGTTAATTACAATATCAACAGCTGAGCCGGTATTCTCCATAATTTTATCTGCTGCTTCAGAACACCTGTCAGTGCCGCTCATGTGGTCGGGTGAAGTCATTATTGCCTTACCTCCAAAATCAGTAACAGCCTTATAAATCCTTTCATCATCAGTGGCAACATATACATGTTCAAGTGCTTTGGAAGCCTGTTCAAACACTCTCCTGATCATAGTTCTGGAGCCTATCATTGCAAGCGGTTTTCCCGGAAATCTTGATGAAGCGTAACGGGCAGGTATTATGCCGGCAATTTTGTAATTATTAGGAGTTTTCATTGTGCTAAATTACTAAAATTGGATTTCCCTATGTTTTAAAAAAGCGTTAAATTCGCAGTTCCAAATAAAAGTGATGAAGGATTTGCAGAACATTAAGCAGAGATTTGGTATAATAGGCAACAATGAGGGTCTTAACAGGGCCATTGACATCGCTGCACAGGTTGCGCCAACAGATCTTTCAGTGTTGATTTCGGGTGAAAGCGGAACAGGAAAGGAGATCTTTCCCCAGGTGATTCACAATTACAGTACACGGAAGCATGGACAATATATTGCAGTAAACTGCGGGGCAATACCTGAAGGAACAATTGATTCAGAGCTTTTTGGTCATGAAAAGGGTTCATTCACCGGCGCAACCGACAGCAGAAAAGGTTATTTTGAAGTTGCTGATGGTGGAACCATTTTCCTTGATGAAGTTGCCGAACTTCCGCTTTCAACACAGGTGCGTCTGTTAAGGGTGCTTGAAACAGGTGAATTCATAAAGGTTGGTTCATCCAAGGTTCAGAAAACAAATGTCAGGGTTATAGCTGCCAGCAATGTTGATGTTCCGCGCGCAATTGATGAAGGTAAATTCAGGGAAGACCTGTTTTACAGGCTTAATACTGTACCGATACGTATACCCCCTTTACGCGACAGGGGTGAGGATATCTTTCTGTTGTTCAGAAAGTTCTCTGTCGATTTTGCTGAAAAGTACAGGATGCCTGCCATAAGACTTGACGGTGAGGCAAAAAACCTGTTGCTTAATTTTTCATGGCCGGGAAACGTAAGGCAGCTTAAAAACATAACAGAACAGATCTCTATAATTGAAAGCGAAAGGGAGATTAATGCTGCAACTTTAAGAAATTATCTTCCTGATTATACTGGAATTAAACTGCCTGCTGTTATAAGAAAGGAAGAGGAAAGATCCTTTGCCTCTGAACGGGAACTGCTTTACAAGATTCTCTTCGATATGAAGAGTGACATGAACGATCTTAAGAAGCTTGTTTTTGATCTTATCCGCAGGGGGGATGTCGACCTGGAGTTCCATGACGATAGTTCAGCACATATAAAAAACCTTTTCAGGGAAGCCGCAGGCGATATTCCCAATACCGCTGAAGCAGCCACTGCCGCTCCGGACTTTCAGGTACACACTTCAAGAAACAATATTCAGGATACAGAGGAAATAATTGAAGAGTCGCTGTCTCTTGCTGACAAGGAAGTTGAGATGATAAACAAGGCCCTCGAAAAGTATAAGGGCAAAAGGAAACTTGCCGCCCAGGAACTTGGGATTTCAGAACGCACTCTGTACAGAAAAATAAAGGAATATGGTATTGATTCGTAAATACAGGATAAGGGTATTGCTTGCTGTTATTCTGCCGGTATTCATAATTGCCATTGCAGGCTGCAAGGTGTCATATTCCTTCTCAGGAGCAAGTATTTCTCCTCAGGTAAAGACTCTGAGCGTTCAGAATTTCCTTAACAGGGCTGCCCTTGTTCAGCCGGGTCTCGATCAGGCATTCACTGATGCCCTGATAGATAAATGCAAGGCACAAACCAATCTTGAAGTTATTAGCAACCTGGGCGATGTGAGCTTTGAGGGTGAGATAACCGATTACAGGACTGCACCCCTTACAGTTGCTGCCGATGCCTATGCTGCAATGAACAGGTTCACAATCACTGTGAGAGTGAAGTTCACAAATACTGTTGATACTGATTTAAGCTTCGACCAGACTTTTTCAAGGTATGAAGATTATGACAGCAACCTTGACCTAAGTGCAGTAGAGCAGGATCTTTCGGAGAAAATTATAGAGCTCATAATCGAGGATGTTTTCAATAAAGCCTTCGTAAACTGGTAGTTACGGATGAACAGGACTGATTTTCTGGATCTTTTGGGGAAGAAGTCTTCCTTCAGCAAAAGCACTCTGGGAGAGGTTTATGAGTTAATAGACCTTTTTCCTTATTTCCAGAGCGCTCATTTATTGCTTCTGAAGGGCCTTAAGGATAATGAAGATATTAAGTTTGAGAAACAACTCAGGGAATCAGCAATGCACATAGCTGACAGGGAGGTGCTATACTATTTTCTGAACAGGGAAATATTTCAGGGCACTGAAACACTTCCTGCAGATCAGGTCACTGAAACGCTTTCTGAAGAGGTTGAGAACAAAGTAAAAGCCCCTGAGATCACAATTGAGGAAGGTGCTGACACAGGGCAGACTGTAATAGAGATTGCAAACTCTGATCAGCTGATTTCGGAAATTGAAAGAGAAGAAGAGAACGATTCAGACACTGGAAGGGATGAGCCAGTTTTAATACATGATATTCTTCGGCCTGAAGATGATGAATTAAAAGATGAATCGGCAAGTGTTATCCTGGTTATGGAGGGTGAAGAAGAAGGCGATGAAGAAAGGGTGGTCTTTATGGATCCCGGCTTTTCATCTCCCGGCGGACCAGACCTTCTTGAACTAGATACTTCAGCTTCAGATTCCCCTGCTCCAGTTACAGAATATGAGCTTCCCGGAACAGAGCAGGATGAAGATTCTGCCGGGAAAGTTGATACAAAGAAACAAAAGCAAACCGAGCTGATCGACAGGTTTATCAATTTAAATCCCAGGATAGAGCCATTGCGTGAAAAATCAAATCTTCCGGTTGATGACCTTTCAAAGCCACACGTTGAGGAAAAGGGAGGATTGGTTACGGAAACTCTGGCAAAAATTTACATAAATCAGGGATATTATTCAAAGGCAACAGAAATCTATGAAAAATTAAGTTTGAAATATCCGGAAAAAAGCAGTTACTTTGCAGCTCAAATTGAAAAAGTAAAGGAATTTATAAAAAAGTAGAGAGATGGGAATTTATATTTTTGTTTCAGTTCTTGTACTTGTTGCATGTGTTCTTCAGATAATGATAGTACTTGTACAGAATTCGAAAGGAGGAGGTCTTGCAGCCAATTTCACTTCTGCAGGTCAGACAATGGGAATTCGCAAGACAGCTGACTTCCTTGAAAAGTCTACCTGGACCCTTGCCGCAGCAATAGTTATTCTATGCGTTGTTGCTACAGCCACAATCCCCAGAGGTGCTGAATCAGGTCGTTCCAGGATTGAGAACCAGATACAGAATGCCGTTGATCCAAATGCCATTCCTACTCTTCCCACAGCTGTACCGCCTTCAACAACTACAACAACAGGCGACCAGCAGAAACCACAGAATTAAGGACAATTAATAATATTGTATATAAAAGTGTCAGTTTGTCACAAACTGACACTTTTGTTTTTTAATACTATATTATTGTAAATTAATATATTAGCTTTACCGGGTGACATATTCACGAAAAAACTGACAGAATAATGTCACAAAGCAGGAGAAAAGAGTTCCAAAATGGCATTTTTTGGCCTTTGGCATGGAATGTGATCATAATCGGAGTCAGAATTGATGTTTAACTTTAAAACTAAATAAAATGGCACAAATCAAAGGTAAAATCTTAGCAGGAAAAGTTCTTGTTAAACCAAATGAAGCAGAAGAAAAGACTGCAAGCGGTATTATTATTCCCGATTCTGCAAAGGAAAAACCCCGTTCAGGTAAGGTTGTACTTGTAGGCGCACCAAAAAAAGATGAGGAAATGGAAGTTAAGAAGGGTGATCAGGTTCTTTACGGAAAGTACTCCGGTCAGGAACTTACAATTGATGGTGAAGATTATCTTCTCATTTCACAGACTGACATTTTATTTATTGCATAACAATTCGTAACCAATAAAAATCTGAAAATATGGCAAAAGAGATTAAATTCAATATTGACGCCCGCGCACTTCTTAAGGAAGGTGTTGATCAGCTGGCAGATGCAGTAAAAGTAACCCTCGGTCCTAAAGGCCGTCATGTGGTTCTCGAGAAAAAATTCGGAGCACCCCAGATAACAAAGGATGGTGTTACAGTTGCTAAAGACATTGAGCTTAGTGATGCTTATCAGAATATGGGTGCACAGATGGTTAAGGAAGTTGCTTCAAAAACCGGTGACATTGCCGGCGACGGAACAACAACTGCCACAGTGCTTGCACAGGCTATAATAAATGTTGGTCTCAAGAACATTACTGCTGGTGCAAACCCGATGGACGTTAAGAGAGGAATTGACAAGGCTGTTGAAAAAGTTGTGAAGAATATTCAGAGCCAGGCAAAAGTTGTTGGTGACGATCTGAACAAAATTGAGCAGGTTGCCAGAATATCAGCAAATGATGACCAGGAGATCGGCAAGCTTATAGCTGAGGCTATGGGTAAGGTTCATAAGGAAGGCGTTATAACTGTTGAAGAGTCAAAAGGCACAACTACTTCAGTTGAGGTTGTTGAAGGTATGCAGTTTGACCGTGGTTATATTTCAGCATATTTTGTGACAAATGCAGAGAAGATGGAAGCTGAGCTTGAAAATCCTTTCATCCTTATCTATGACAAGAAGGTATCGACAATGAAAGATATGCTTCCTGTTCTTGAAGCTACTGCTCAGACAGGCCGTCCTCTTCTTATCATTGCTGAAGATGTTGAAGGCGAAGCTCTTGCAACTCTCGTTGTTAACCGTCTCCGTGGTTCATTAAGGGTTTGTGCCGTTAAAGCTCCAGGATTTGGCGACAGAAGGAAAGAAATGCTTGAAGACATAGCAATACTTACAGGCGGAACAGTTATATCAGAAGAGAAGGGCCTCAAGCTTGAGCACACTACTCTTGATATGCTTGGCAAAGCTGAAAAAGTTACCGTAAGCAAGGAGAACACCACAGTTGTTGACGGAGCCGGTGACAAGAATAATATTAAGGCACGGGTTGCTCAGATCAGGCAGCAGATGTCAACAACAACTTCAGACTATGATAAGGAAAAACTGCAGGAACGTCTTGCCAAACTGGCTGGAGGCGTAGCAGTTCTCTATATAGGCGCAGCTTCTGAAGTTGAAATGAAGGAGAAGAAAGACCGCGTTGATGATTCACTTCATGCAACACGCGCGGCAATTGAAGAAGGTATAGTTCCAGGCGGAGGAGTAGCTTATATCCGCGCTATTTCAGCTCTTGACAAACTCAAGGGTGACAATGAAGATCAGACAGTTGGTATTGAGATAGTAAAACGCGCTATTGAAGAACCACTTCGTCAGATCGCAGCTAACGCAGGAAAAGAAGGTGCTGTTGTTGTTCAGAACGTTAAGGCTGGCAAAGCTGACTACGGATACAATGCACAGACTGATACCTATGAGAATCTTTTCGCAGCAGGTGTAATTGACCCTGCAAAAGTAACCCGCGTAGCTCTTGAAAATGCAGCTTCAGTGGCTGGAATGTTCCTTACAACCGAGGCAGTTATTGTTGAGGAGAAGGAAGATAAACCGGCTATGCCACCTGCCGGAATGGGCGGCGGTATGCCAGGTATGATGTAATAACTGAATAATCAGATAGTTATTTTTTGAAGGGACATGCACCAGCATGTCCCTTCTGTTTTATATATTTTTATATATTTGCAGCTGATTTAAAAGGCGGCCTCATAAAATGGATAACATCCGGAATTTCTGCATAATAGCACATATTGACCATGGTAAGAGTACCCTGGCTGACAGGCTGCTTGAAAAGACAAAAACAATTTCAGAGAGAGATTTTCAGGCGCAGGTTCTTGATGACATGGATCTTGAACGTGAGAGGGGTATCACAATAAAAAGCCATGCCATACAGATGGAGTATTCACTTGAGGGAAGAAAGTATTTTCTTAACCTGATCGATACTCCGGGACATGTGGATTTCTCTTATGAAGTATCGCGATCAATTGCTGCTTGTGAAGGAGCCCTTCTTGTGATCGATGCCACCCAGGGAATACAGGCTCAGACTATCTCAAACCTGTATATGGCTATTGACCATAACCTTGAGATAATACCTGTCCTTAACAAAATGGACATGGCAAATGCGATGCCCGAGGAGGTCAAGGACCAGATTGTGGATCTTGTCGGATGCGACCGTGCGGATATTATTGAGGCAAGCGGCAAAACAGGGATGGGAGTTGAAGAGATCCTATTACGAATCATAAAAAGGATACCTCCTCCGGCAGGACAACCGGATGCGCCGCTTCAGGCTCTTGTTTTTGATTCAATATTCAACTCTTTCAGGGGAATAATTGCATATTTCAAAATTGTTAACGGCACACTAAGAAAAGGTGACAGGGTAAAATTCTTCAGTACCGGTCATGAGTACAAGGCTGAGGAAATAGGAGTTCTGAAGCTCAGGCAGGATCCCCGTGAAAAACTTGGAGCCGGTGATGTGGGTTATATAATTTCAGGGATCAAGGATTCATCGGAGGTAAAGGTAGGCGATACAGTAACACATGTCGAAAATCCTTGCAGCCATGCAATAGAAGGATTTTCTGATGTCAAACCTATGGTATTTGCGGGAATTTATCCTGTTGACGCCGATGAGTATGAGGATCTCAGGATTTCGATAGAAAAGCTTCAGCTTAATGACGCTTCACTTTCATTTGTACCTGAATCATCTGCAGCCCTTGGTTTTGGATTCCGTTGCGGTTTCCTGGGACTGTTGCACATGGAGATTATCCAGGAAAGACTTGACAGGGAGTTTGACATGGATGTTATTACAACGGTGCCAAACGTATCATATAAGGTATATACAACAAAGGGTGAGGAGGTGGATGTCCATAACCCGTCAGGACTGCCGCCATTGAATCACATCGAGAGGATTGAAGAACCATATATTATTGCCCAGGTTATCACGCATGCCGACTATGTGGGAGCTATTATGAACCTGTGCATTGACAGGCGTGGAATACTGAAGAACCAGATATATCTCACCCGCGACAGGGTGGAACTGACATTTGAAATGCCCCTTTCGGAGATCGTATTTGACTTTTATGACAAGCTGAAAAGCATCTCAAAGGGATATGCTTCATTCGATTATTATTACTCTGCATACCAGAAAGCCGACCTGGTACGGCTCGATATTTTGCTTAACGGAGAGATGGTTGATGCCCTCTCAACATTGATTTTCCGTGGTCATGCTTATGATTTCGGAAGAAAAATGTGTGAGAAGCTGAAAGAGCTCATACCCCGTCAGCAGTTTGATATTGCAATACAGGCAGCCATAGGGGCAAAGATCATTGCCCGTGAAACTGTTAAGGCTGTAAGGAAAGATGTTACAGCAAAATGTTACGGCGGCGACATTACAAGAAAGAGAAAACTTCTTGAAAAGCAGAAGAAAGGCAAGAAAAGAATGAGACAGGTTGGTAATGTTGAGGTTCCGCAACAGGCTTTCCTTGCAGTTCTGAAACTTGATTAGCAAAACCGCTTAAGCAGCTGGCAATTCTGGAATAAATACTTTCTGACGGTCTGTTATATCAGCAGATCAGCTTGTAGCCTTTTCCATGAATATTAAGTATTTTCAAAGTAAGGTCTTTACCCAGATATTTCCTTAACCTTGAAATGTAGACATCCATGCTGCGGGCATTGAAGTAATTGTCGTCGATCCAGATTGCCTTAAGGGCATAATTCCTTTCAAGAATTTCATTTTTATGCCTGTAGAGCAGTTCAAGGAGTTCAGATTCCTTTGTTGTCAGCTTTACTGCCTTCCCCTTATGTGTGAGTATCTGTTTAAGCGGATCGAATGTGAAACTGCCTATCTGGTATGGTCCCTCCTTTACTGAAGACACAGCGCTTCCACCTGTCCTTCTGAGCACTGCTTCAATACGGTAGATGAGCTCCTCCATTGAAAATGGTTTTGTGATATAATCATCAGCTCCTGAAATAAAGCCTTCAATTATATCTTCCTGCTGGTTTTTTGCAGTAAGGAAAATAATAGGAATCTCCTGGTTTGACAGCCTGATCTCCTTTGCAAGGGTAATGCCATCCATTTCAGGCATCATAATATCAAACACACAGATATTGAACGACTGGGTTGAAAATGCATCAAGGGCCTGGGTGCCTGTTCTCACAAGGGTTGTGTCATAATTCTTGGCAGCAAGGTAATTCTTAAGAAGCATACCAAGGTTGCTGTCATCTTCTGCAAGCAATACTTTTATGTTGTCCATGATATTCTGATTTTAGTTAATTTACTGATGCGTTATTATTTATGGGCAACCAGATGGTGAACCGGGTTCCCTTATTTAAAGTACTTTCGACAGTTATCTGACCGTTATGTTCTTCTATCACCTTCTGAACATAGCTTAGTCCGAGTCCGAATCCTTTTACATTATGAACATTTCCGGATGGGACCCTGTAAAATTTTTCAAAGATCCTGTTCAGGTTATCTTTGCTTATTCCTATTCCCCTGTCAGAAACACTTATTTCAAGTTTCTTGTTGTTATTTCTTGTTGAAATTGAAATTTCAGGTTTCCCCTTCGAATACTTTATTGCATTATCAATAAGGTTTGAAAAGGCGTTATTAATATGTACTTCATCGGCATATACAAAGAAATCGGTTGCCTGGAAATCTTTCTTTATAAGGCCATCGCAGTTTCTTATCTGGAGATTGAAATTATTTACTGACTTATTAAGGAGTGAATGCATGTCTGTTTCCTTCTTGTGCAGATTCATTCTGACCTTTTCAAATATTGCCATCTGCAAGACCTTCTCAACATGATACTTAAGTCTGGTGCTTTCATCTGAAATTATCTTTGCCAGGGCATCAATATTCTTATCCTTATCAGGAATAGATTTGTCGGCAAGCATCTGTGAGGCGAGTGATATTGTTGAAATAGGTGTTTTTAGCTCATGAGTCATGTTGCTGATGAAGTCATTGCGGATTTCTGATATTTTCTTCTGCCTGAAAATGACAATAAAGGTTCCTGTTGAAAGTATTATAATAAGGATTGTTGTAAGCATGGAGAAGACTCCGAGGTTACCTATTTTTTCAAATTTGTACTGTTTCTCCTGCAGACAGTAAAGTACTATCTGGTTCTGGCTGGGAACCGGGTCATTAGGGAACAGCTGTATTATGAACTTATTCGTTCCGGGTTTATCTGTAAAGCCCGGTGTTTTCCAAATTGTACCCAGTTTGCCGGAGCGTATTGAAAATTCAAAGTCGAGATAGATCTCAACATTATTAAGGGCAGCTCTCAGTCTTTTCTGGAGATCTTCAGGGTTTATCCTGTCACGAATATCAGGAGTATTCCGCAGGATCTTTTCCATAAGGTTTTCGAGGAAAACTATTTTATTGCTGACTCTTCCCCTGATTTCGGAGTGAATTACCTGGGGTGATGGTTCGTTTAATTCACCTGATGAGTAAGGAGAAACGTTTTCTGATGATATAAAGATCTTATGACCTGAGCTAGTGAAAGCAATTTTGTTTTCACCTGAACCAATTCCTGATTTCTCAATAAGGGTCTGTCCATTACTGCTTTCAAGCAATTTTCTGGCCAGAGGGGAGTTTTCCGGGACTATAAGTGTAACCGAATCAGATGATTCCGGTTCAAGCTCTTCAACAAGGTTTTCAATAAGTTCCTTTTCCTCAAGGTCGAGTACTACAGATTCGAGAGCTTTGTTAGCCATGTAACGGAATTGCTGATCAGTAACGGCAACAGCCTGCCGAATCCAGGTAAGTTGTATAAAAATCAGACCCGAAATAGCAAGGAAAAAGAATATAGCAAGTAATACAATGATTTTCCGCTTCATACGAATGCAAAAGTACCTTTAACAATTGTATTTTCACATTCTTTAACTTAATTTAACAGCCCGGGCTTCGCATGTTATTGCTTTACAGAACAGGAATTTGGAAAGACAAAAATATTTAACAAATCATTAAACTTTTGTTAAAAATCAGTAAATCAGGCAATTTTATTTTTTCCAGGCAGTTTTCTGGTATATATTTGCAGAGTATTTGGCACGAAATTTGAATTTATCATATAAAGGTTTTTTTTCATAGGTTAGGTTAGTTTTAGGGTTATCGGAAAATGAGAGGCTGGCAGTTAGGGGTCAGCCTCTTTTTTTTAAAGGTTTCCGCAATGATTAACCGGATCTAATTCAGGTTTTGAACCTTTTTGATATTTATCCCTTTTTCTGAAGCAGTCTTGTATATATGTCTCCTGATGAGAGTCGATTTTTTTCTCTGGAGATAATTCAGGTCAATGACGAATGAAGTGCCATCCATGAACAGAAGTTTTATTTTACGCTGTTTACTGGGGAAAATCATCTCCTTTACATCATGCCATTGAAATGAATGCCTTTTAGCTCTGAGTATCCCATAGCGGAATTCTATTTTTCCATAATCTACAAGGAAGAACAGATCGGATCTTTTTACGGAGGCCAGAAGGGCAAAAACTGTAACTATTAAGCATATTCCAAAGGGTGCAGCCGACAGTACAGGAGGGATGCTCTGATGCCCGAACAAAGGCCGGGCAGTGACCACATAAAGTCCAGCCAGGAAGAACAGGCCTGCAAAAATCCAAAGCAGAATTTTTCTGCCTTTTGTGAATTCCTCTTCTGAAAGATTGAAATACAGCTGTTCCATAAATTACTGTATTAGGTAATGTAAATTTTTATCGTTAAGCGTATCCTTATCAATAATAAAAACTGCACTAACAGCCTCTGTCTGCTTCAGACGGGCAGATATTTCAGCTCCGGCACTGCCCTGGGGCAGGTGGACCTGTAAAAAGAAATCAATATTTTTAAGCTTTTTCAGAAGGAACTGGCTGCCTGACCTGTTTGACACAAGTTCATACAGAACTTCGCCGGTCTTGCCTGTGGCTCTGAAACGACTGAAGGACAATTCATTTACTGAATCTTCACTTATGCATAAGGGATCAGTATTTCTTAGAGAGATTCCCATTTTTCTGTTTAAAGCCAGAGATAATTTATAATCGGGTTCTGCTGAAACTATTCCAAAAACAAGCAGGTTTTCATTCTTACCTGCATCAAAAATGATACGTTTTGTTTTTGGTGTGCTTTTCATTATTCAAGCCACAGACTGATAAAGGTAATTAAAAAAACGAATCAAGGTTCACTGCACGACTGATTTATCTCTCAGTCTTTTCCATGCCTGACAAGCAGCTTCCTGTTCTGCTTCCTTTTTTGAGGAACCCTGACCTGTACCCATGCCGGTACCGTCAATAATAAGTGTTGTTGAGAATACCGATTTCTTCATATTGAAATCGTACTCTTCGTTGTATGTGAAGATAAGGTTTGATTTGTTTTTCTGGACCCACTCAAAAACAAGGCTTTTATAGTCGGTGTCAGTGCTGATAATTGATTCCAGGTTGATATGTTTATCCAGGATTCTTTTTATGAATATCTTTTTTGTTTTCTTGTATCCCTTATCAAGGAAAACTGATCCGATAAGGGCTTCAAGAGCATCGCCATAAAGGTTGCGTGTAGGATGCTGGCTGTTTACATTGCTTATCAGAATCTTGTTAATGCCCATTGATACGGCAAGCTGGTTCAGGACATCCCTGTTCACTATCCGTGAACGTATTTTTGTCATGAATCCTTCACTGGCATCAGGAAATTTCTCAAAGAGATAATCAGAAAGTATAGTGCTTATTACTGCATCACCAAGAAACTCAAGCCGTTCGTTATTGACTTTTTTCCCGTCGGGAAGAGTGAATGTGGCAGACCGGTGTATAAATGCAATTTCATATAGCTTCAGGTTTCCCGGCCTGAAACCGAAAATCTTTTTTAAACGAGAGCTGAACTCATGTTTATCAAGAATATATGTACCATTTATTCTCCTGAGGAATAATGACACTATTATTCTGCTTTTTTAATGACTACTGATGCATTATGCCCGCCAAAGCCAAAGGTATTGCTAATGGCATAATTCACAGTTCTGCTTTGAGCCTTATTAAGTGTAAGATTCAGATTCTGGTCAATATCAGGGTCTGCTTCCCTGAAGTTGATTGTGGGTGGAATTATATCATGTTTTACAGCCATTATTGCAGCAATGGCCTCTACAGCGCCGGCTGCTCCCAGAAGGTGACCAGTCATTGATTTTGTAGAGCTGATATTTAGTTTATATGCATGTTCGCCGAACACATCAACAATAGCCTTTGTTTCCGAGACATCTCCCAGAGGGGTTGATGTCCCGTGAACATTAATATAATCGATGTCATTAACAGTGATGCCGGCTTCCTGCACTGCAAGTTTCATTACATTTCTTGCTCCCAGTCCTTCAGGGTGGGGGGCAGTCATGTGGTAAGCATCAGCTGTCAGGCCTGTTCCAACCAATTCGGCATAAATTTTGGCTCCTCTTGCCTTTGCATGTTCATATTCCTCAACAATGAGGGCTCCGGAACCTTCACCCAGCACAAATCCGTCACGAGTCCTGTCAAAGGGACGGGATGCTGAGCTGTATTCGTCATTTCTTGTTGAAAGTGCCTGGAGTGCATTGAATCCTCCAATGCCAGGCTCATTTACACATGCTTCCGAACCTCCTGTAACAAAAATATCAGCTTTTCCCCAGCGGATATAATTTACTGCATCGATAATTGAATTTGTTGAAGAAGCGCATGCTGATACTGTACCGAAGTTTGGACCTCTGAATCCGTATTTGATTGAAATAACTCCGGCAGCTATGTCACCAATCATCTTGGGGATGAAGAACGGGCTGAAGCGGGGTGTCCCATCGCCAAGAACGTGGCTTTTTATTGCCAGAAAAAAAGTTTCTAGTCCGCCGATACCTGATGCCCATATCACACCAACCCTGTCCTTATCAATTTTTTCCAGGTTTAATCCTGAATCATTAACGGCTTCTTCGGTTGTTACGAGGGCATATTGTGAATAAAGGTCGAGTTTGTTTGCCTCCTTCCTGTCGAAATGCTTTGAGGAGTCATAGTTTTTTAATTCGCAGGCAAATTTTGTTTTGAACTTTTCGGTGTTGAAATAAGTGATCATATTGGCGCCACTCACACCGTTTTTAAGTCCTTCCCAAGTTTCATGCAAATTATTACCCAGTGGAGTCAGAGCTCCAATCCCCGTAACTACAACTCTTCTCATAAAATGATTATTTTAAATGCAAATTACTTTGCATTTTCCTCGATGTACTTAATTGCATCACCAACTGTACCGATGGTTTCTGCCTGGTCATCGGGAATTCCGATGTTGAATTCTTTTTCGAACTCCATGATCAACTCAACAGTGTCAAGAGAGTCTGCTCCCAAATCATTAGTAAAGCTGGCTTCAGGAGTAACTTCTGATTCGTCTACTCCGAGTTTGTCTACTATAATTTCCTTTACTCTTGTGGCAATGTCCGACATAATTCTAAAATTTAATTAATATTAGTTTTTGAACCATGCAAAGAAATATATTTGTACTATATTTTTCAAGAGATTTAATGTTTTTTTATTCATGCACTAGATCAAATAAAAGTAAATCAGCTGTTTAGCATCAATCAGATTGATTGTTAATTAAATAACACTAATTACGTAAGTTACAATAAATGAAGAATATAGCTATTTTTGCTTCAGGGTCGGGCACAAACGCAGAAAACATTATTAGGTATTTTTCGACCAGAAATTGCGCAAAAGTAAAGCTTGTTCTTTGTAACCGGCAGCAAGCATTGGTAATAAAACGTGCTGAAGACCTTGGAGTGAAAACAATTTTTTTCGACCGCAATGATTTTTATACTTCTTCAAGAGTTGCCGATATATTATCAGAGAACAGCATTGATTTCATTGTACTGGCAGGATTTCTGTGGCTTGTACCTGATATTATAACGAGTACATTTAACAGGAGGATAGTTAATATTCATCCCGCACTGCTGCCTTCATACGGAGGAAAGGGAATGTATGGTGATATTGTCCACAAGGCAGTAATTGCCAGCGGTGACCGGGAGTCAGGAATTACAATACATTATGTAAACCGGAATTATGACGAGGGCGATGTAATATTTCAGGCAAAATGCACAGTGGAGGCCGGAGATGACCATGAGTCGCTTGCCAGTAAGGTGCATGCCCTTGAATATGAACACTTCCCGCTGGTGATTGAGGAACTGATTGAGAGGCTGGCTTAATTTTTGCTTGATAGTTTTACTTACCTCACCCCCTCGATCCCCCTCTCCCGATGTGAGAGGGGGAAGGGGAAGCCCCTCCCACACCGGGGGAGGGGTTTGGGGTGAGGTCGTTTCTTACCTGCTGGTCAGAAAGTACCTAACAGTGTCTCGACCACTTTCCTGTTTATCTCAAAACGTGGCATATTTTCCGGAGAAACGGGTTCCACCGGAGGAGCTTCAACTTTAAGGGGATCCACAGGTGATCCGTTCATATAGAATCTGAAATCAAGATGAGGTCCTGTTGAAAGTCCACTGCTGCCCACGTATCCGATAATATCTCCCTGTTTTACAGGAACACCGGCACTGATACCGCTACCAAGTCTGCTCAGGTGAAGGTAAGCTGTGGCATATACACTATTATGCTGTATCCTCACCATAAGTCCTGAGCCGTTTTCCCTTCTGGCGGCAGTGACCCTTCCGTCTCCGATTGAGAGTACCGGAGTACCGACAGGGGCTGCATAATCAACACCGAAATGTGGTCTCCTGATACGTAATATGGGGTGCATTCGTGAAGATGAGAATCTTGAGCTTATCCTTGAGAACTGAAGAGGTGCTTTGAGGAAAGCCTTTCTGAGACTGTTACCGTCCTTGTCAAAAAATGATTCCCGGTCGTCCTGTATGAATGGCAAAGCAGTAATGAGCGCTCCCGACCAGTTGAACTGCGCTCCGTAAATCCTTCCAGTTCCCAGCGGTTTTCCATCAACATACAACTCCTCGTATATTACCTTGAAACTGTCTCCCACCTGAAGACCGAAAAAGTCGACTGTCCAGGCGAAGATCTCGGACAAGCTCACAGCAAGCGAAGGATGAAGGTTTTCTGCCATCATTGCATCCCAGAGGGAGGTTTCTATCTTTCCTGTAGCATATCTTATTACGCTGCTTATTTGTTTCTTAACCTGCTTAACTGCTATTGTGTCGCCAAAGCTGAAAATATAACTTGTTGTCTGATCATGTTCATATACGAGGTACCTGGCATGAGCAGGACTGTCGCGTTCACAGAAGAGGATATACCTGTTCCCGGCCTTTATATTTCTTACATCGAATACCGACCTGTTATTCCTTACAGCCTGGTCTATCTCCTGCATTGTTACTCCATGTCGGAGAAGTATTTCTGACAGGAAACCATTAGCTTTAATGTTGCCGTAAATAAGGTCGAAGGTGTCGGTGTTTATTCCATAGAGCAGGGAAGGTGATACAGCTGCCGTATCGGAACAGGAAGTGTCCGATAAAGCTGAAACAGGAATTGATGTCTGTTCAGAATGCCGGCATGAAGAAAGGATAAAGAGAATAACTGATAATTGCAGTAAGCGCTTAAGTTTCATTAATCCTTCAGCAGTCTAATTCTTTACAACAATATTTACAATCCTGTTCGGCACTACTATAATGTTTGAGGGTGCTGAACCGCCCAGCCATTTCTTTGCCCTGTCATCTGCAAGAACAGCCTTTGTTATCTCTTCTTTCGACATTGAAACGGGAAGGAGGATACTGAATCTCATCTTACCGTTAAATGAAACCGGATATTCAAAGTTGTCTTCTTTCAGGTATTCTTCATTGTAAACCGGCCATGGCTCATAAGCCAGGGTATTCTTATTCCCGAGTATCTGCCATAATTCCTCAGCCAGGTGAGGAGCGAAGGGAGCAAGAACCTTTGCAAACTGACAGGCAGTGTCGTGAGATACTTTTCCTTTTTTTGTTGCAAGGTTAAGGAAGATCATCATTGCTGATATTGCCGTATTGAACCTGAGGTTCTCGATGTCGCCTTCAGCTTTTTTGATAAGATGATGAAGGCCTTTCAGCACTTCAGGATCTTCCGGACCTTCATAAATGTTTTCAAGGCTGCCAAAGAAACGGCAGGTTCTTCCAAGGAAGTTGAAGACGCCCTTAACACCCTTGTCGTCCCATGGTTTTGTAACATCAAGGGGACCCATGAACATCTCATAAAGCCTCAGAGAGTCAGCTCCGTATTTCGATGTAACATCATCAGGATTAACAACATTCTTGAGTGATTTGGACATTTTTGCAACTATCTGTCTGAGCAGAGGTCCTCCTTCACCATGATAAAACTTACCCTCTTTCTCAACAACCTGGTCGGCCGGAATCTTCATTCCTGTTTCGGTTTCATAAGCAAAGGCAAGTATCATACCCTGGTTGAAGAGCTTCATGTAAGGCTCATCAGTTGAAACGATTCCAAGGTCGAAAAGTACCTTATGCCAGAAACGGCTGTAGAGGAGATGAAGAACAGCATGTTCTGCACCGCCAATGTACAGATCCACAGGCATCCAGTATTTTTCCTTTTCGTGATCGAAGATAAGCTGATCGTTTTTCGGATCGATGAAGCGGAGGTAATACCAGCAGGAACCTGCCCATTGCGGCATTGTATTTGTTTCACGCCTTCCTTTTCTTCCTTTCGCATCGGTTACTGTAAGCCACATGTCAGCATTTGAAAGAGGTGATTCGCCTGAATCTCCGGGAAGATATTTTTCAAGATCGGGAAGCATAAGCGGCAGCTCTTTGTCATCGAGCAGCGATATTTCACCATCCTCCCAGTGAATAACAGGGAATGGTTCACCCCAGTAGCGCTGGCGGCTGAACAGCCAGTCGCGGAGCTTATAGTTTATCCTGGCTGTTCCCAGATTCCTGGATTCAAGCCATTTTATTATTTTCTGAATGCCTGCTTCCTTGTTAAGGCCGTTAATGTCTATTCCTGTTGACTTGTCTGAAGAGTTAATATACTTTCCATCCTCAGTCCAGCATTCATTGCCTTCAAGTATTCTTGCTTTCTGCTCTGAATCCTGAACATCAGGATCCTGGATACAGATAACAGGGAGGTTAAACTTCTTAGCAAATTCAAAGTCACGGGTGTCGTGGGCCGGTACTGCCATAATTGCTCCGGTTCCGTAACCTGTCAGAACATAATCTGCAATCCATATCGGAATACGCTTATTATTTACAGGGTTGATCGCATATCTTCCTGTGAAGACACCTGTTTTTTCCTTGGCCAGATCTGTTCTGTCGAGATCGGATTTCAGTGAACTGGCCTTTATATAATCATTTACTGCGTCGGCATGTTCTTTAACTGTAATCTGACCTGTCATGGGATGTTCGGGAGCGATTACCATGTATGTTGCACCAAAGAGAGTGTCGGGCCGTGTTGTGAAAACAGTGAGTTTTTCAGCAAGTCCTTCAACTGAAAAATCAACTTCCGCACCGGTTGACCTGCCAATCCAGTTGCGTTGCATATCCTTTATGCCTTCCGGCCAGTCAACAGTATCGATCCCTTTCAGAAGCCTTTCGGCATAAAGCGGAATTCTGAGCATCCATTGCTTGAGATTCTTCTTTTCAACACGGTGCCCGCATTTTTCATGCGAACCGTCATTCAGGACTTCTTCATTGGCACATACAATGCGACAATTTGGACACCACCATACCTGGGCATTATCGTAATAGGCAAGTCTCCTGGAATCAATGTATTTTACAGTTTCAGCAGGTCCTTTCTTCCTTATGTCATCAGGGACCTGAAGTTCCGATATTGGTCTGCCTTTCTGAATAGTATCATCAAACCATGTATTATACAGGCGGATGAAAATCCACTGAGTCCATCTGAAGTATTTCGGATCAGTTGTGTTTATTTCCCTGTCCCAGTCATAGCTGAGGCCGAGTTCCTTAATCTGTCTTCTGAAGGTATCACAGTTGTTTTTAGTTGTTAT
>ERZ795055.815-NODE-815-length-26847-cov-5.810690_pt1 | contig 26847 bp, 16 predicted proteins | sample MGYA00375139_ERZ795055 | MGnify/ENA primary metagenome ERZ795055 (study PRJEB30184, sample SAMN05720283) | anaerobic digester metagenome | isolation source: active sludge of municipal wastewater-treating anaerobic digesters | place: USA | collected 2015-01-23 ... | reverse complement strand
AGACCATGTTCTGTACTGCTACCTCGTGAGGAGTTCCCTTCATAGTAACACCACCCATTCCTGTATAAACATCTCCTGTATTTTCCCTTACAACAACATAATCGATGTGTTCCGGTCCCTTGTCCTTAAGGGGAGTCGGAACACCGGGGTAGAGCTTCACGGGCCGGAGATTAATATATTGATCGAGCTCAAACCGCAATGTAAGAAGTATTCCCTTTTCGAGGATACCGGGTTTTACATCGGGATGGCCGATTGCACCAAGAAAAATTGAGTCGAACTTCTTAAGCTGTCCGGGAGCTGATGCGGGAAGTACCTCTCCTGTACGAAGATATCGTTCACCTCCAAAATCGAACTCTTCAAAATTGATTTTGAATCCGAATTTCGAGGCTGCTGTAACGAGTACTTTTCTTCCTTCCCTGACCACCTCCGGTCCTGTCCCGTCACCGGGAATGACTGCGATGTTGTATGATTTTCCCATTAAAGTTTATATAAATAGTTTTTTAAAATTCTATTTAACCGCAAAGAGCGCAAAGGTTTACGCAAAGAGCGCAAAGGTTATTATGTTTCAGGGGTTAACGTTTTATGTTCTGCACTGTTAAGACCTTCAATGAGGTTCAGCATTTTCTCGGTGGCTTTAATTGCCGATTCGGTCTGGTCGGCATCAAGGCCCTTTGTATTGAACTCCTTGTTATGATATTTCCATGAAATAATAGTTTCAACAAGAGCATCTGTCTTTCCTCCCGGAGGGATTGATACCTGGTAGTCAGTAAGAGTGGGCAACTCTTTTCCGATACTTTCATAAATAATTCTCACAGCCTTCATGAAAGCATCATACTGGCCGTCGCCGGAGCTGGTTCCTTCATGTATCTGACCGTCAATCTCTATCTTTACACTTGCAAAGGGTCTCAGTCCATAACTCAGTGACAACGCATAATTATTTATGAATATCTTATAGGTGATCTGTTCATTTCCAAGGACATCGGCAATAATGAACGGAAGATCTTCAGTAGTAACAGTCTCTTTTTTATCTCCCAGTTCAATAACCCTCATTGTTACTTTTTCAAGGGACTCGGGGCTCAGCGATAATCCATATTCTTCGAGGTTCTTTTTAATTGTTGCTTTTCCGGATTGTTTACCGAGAGCATATTTACGTTTTCTCCCGAAACGTTCGGGTAAGAGGTTGTTGTAGTAAAGATTATCCTTGCTGTCGCCATCGGCATGAACACCCGAGGTCTGGGTAAAAACGTTTTCACCTACAACCGGTTTATTGACCGGGATCCTTATACCGCTGAACGTCTCTACAAGACGGCTTGCTTTGGTGATCTCAAATTCGTTTATTGCAGTTTCTGCTTTAAGCTGATCATGCAATACACCTATCACACTTGAAAGAGGTGCATTTCCTGCCCTCTCACCCAGTCCGTTAACTGTTGTATGGACACCCCTTATACCTGCTTTTACGGCCGAAAAAATGTTCGCAACAGCGAGATCATAATCATTATGCGGATGGAAATCGAAGTGGATCGACGGATACCTGTCAACAACTTTTTTGCAGAATAAAAAGGTCTGCTCAGGATTCAATATTCCCAGGGTATCGGGAAGCATGATCCTTTTAACGGGCTCGTCCTTAAATGAATCGATCATGAAGAAAACATAGTCTTCCGAGTGGATCATCCCGTTGGACCAATCCTCGAGATAAATATTCACATCCATACCGGAATCCCCCGCTTTATTGATTATTTCTTTAATGTCCCTGGCATGGGTTTCAGGGTCTTTTCTTAATTGTTTTTCGAGATGACGGAGCGATCCCTTGCAAAGCAGATTGATTACTTTTCCCCCTGCATCCCTAATCCAGTTCAGGGAAATATCCCCGTCGATAAATCCGAGAACCTCCACTTTATTGTGGAAGTCATTTTCAATTGCCCAGCCGGTTATTTTTTTCAGTGCCTCAAATTCGCCTTTTGAAACCCGTGCCGAAGCAACCTCTATACGGTCGACTTTCAGCTCCTTTAGCAAGAGCCGTGCGATATGCAGTTTTTCGACCGGTGAATATGACACACCCTGGGTTTGTTCACCATCCCTCAGGGTTGTATCCATTATTTCAATTCTCATTTCCCGAGAGTTTTTCTGAATTCATATGCTTTGATCATATCTGTTATATTTAAAAGATAATCAATATCGTCAAGTCCCTTCATCAGACACTCTTTTTTATATTGATTTATCTCAAAGCCGGTCGATTCACCCGACGATACTTTTAACAGTTGTTGTTTAAGATCAATTATCACTTTTGTTTCCGGATCCTTTTGTATCTGATCAAGAAGGTTTTTCAGGAATTCATCGCTGACCACCACGGGGAGCAGTCCGTTATTCAGGCTGTTGTTTTTAAAGATATCGGCAAAGAAGCTTGAAACAACAGCTTTGAAGCCGTAGTCGGTAATAGCCCATACAGCGTGTTCGCGGCTTGATCCGCAACCGAAATTCTTACCGGCAACAAGGATCCTGCCTTTATATTTTTCGTCGTTCAGAACAAAACCACCTGATTTGTTCCCCGATTTGTCAAATCTCCAGTCGCGGAAAAGATATTCCCCGAATCCTTCCCTCGTCGTAAGGCTGAGGAATCGTGCAGGGATTATCTGATCTGTATCAACATTTTCGAGCGGCAGAGGTATGCAGGTCGATTCGAGTATATCAAATTTTTCTTTAGCCATTTTAATCCTTTTTCGGAATTATTAATCTTGTAACATATCGCGTGGATCGGTGATCCTGCCTGTTATTGCCGCAGCAGCTGCTGTAAGCGGACTTGCCAGCAGGGTTCTTGAGCCAGGCCCCTGTCTTCCTTCAAAATTCCTGTTAGATGTCGACACGGCGTATTTACCTGCAGGTATTTTATCTTCATTCATGGCAAGACAGGAGGAGCACCCCGGCTGTCTCAGTTCAAATCCTGCCTCTTTCAGTATTTTATCAAGTCCTTCATTGATAGCCTGTTGTTCAACTTTCTTCGAACCAGGAACTATCAATGCAGTGATTTCCCGTGCCTTTTTCCTCCCTTTTACAAAATGTGTGAAAGCTCTTATGTCTTCAATCCTTCCGTTTGTGCAGCTTCCCAGGAACACATAATCGACAGGATGGCCGGCAAGTTTCATCCCGGGCGTAAATCCCATATAATCAAGTGATTTTAGGAATGATGCTGATGCTTCGCTGGCGATGCTGTCAATTGAAGGGATCGTATCATCGATCGCCATCCCCATTCCCGGATTAGTACCATAGGTGATCATAGGCTTTATCCTGGCTGCATCAAAGTCAAGCTCACGGTCAAAATGAGCACCCGGATCTGTCCTGAAACCGTGCCATTTCTTTAACAGCGAATAGAAATCCGGACGGTTACTGATTGAAGGTATTTTCGTCAGATATTCATAAGCGGTATCGTCGGGAGCTATAAGTCCTCCTCTTGCACCCATTTCTATACTCATGTTGCATATGGTCATCCTTCCCTCCATGCTGAGGCTTTCAATGGCTGAACCGGCATATTCCACAAAGTAACCTGTAGCTCCTCCGCCTGATATCTTCGAGATAATATAGAGAATAATATCTTTGGCAGTAACTCCTTTCTGAAGAGTACCGTTAACACTGATCCTCATTTTCTTTGGTTTGGGTTGAAGGATGCACTGGGTTGCAAGTACCATTTCGACCTCGCTTGTCCCAATTCCGAATGCCACAGCCCCGAAGGCTCCATGGGTTGAGGTATGACTGTCGCCACATACTATGGTCATTCCGGGCTGGGTATAGCCAAGTTCGGGACCTATTACATGCACTATCCCGTTTTTGGGATGGTTCAGTCCGAATACCTCTATCCCGAATTCCCTGCAGTTTTCGGCCAGCTTTTCCACCTGGGTACGTGATAACTCTTCCTTTATCGGAAGATTCTGGTCCTTCGTCGGGATATTATGATCGGCTGTTGCCAGTGTCATAGCCGGACGGAACACCGGGATGCCCCTGGCTCTCAGTCCGTCAAATGCCTGGGGGCTCGTCACTTCATGGATGAAATGCTGATCGATATAAAGGACATCCGGTCCCCCTTCGATCGACTTAACTACGTGGCTGTCCCAGATCTTGTCAAAAAGTGTTTGCGGAATCATTAATAAATGATTTATATTTATGTAACTAATTTAGCCTTATCCTTTTATCCACCAACCCCCCTGATCAGCTATTTTACCCCCCCCAACCCCACTGAAGGTTTTTTTATCCTTTTTACCCCCCAACCCCCCTAAAGGGGGGCAGAGATCGGGATGGGATTTTACCCCCCCCTCAGGGGGCAGGGGGGTTATTTTATTTTTGAAATTGCATCGATAAATGCTTCCACTGAGGCAGTTACGATATCGGTACTGGTCCCGAATCCATAGTATATTTTCCCTTCATGATCCAGTTGAACATGCACCTTGCCCATGTCGTCGCTTCCTCTTGTAATTGCCTGGATAAGGAATTCTTCAAGGTGAACTGTTTTGCTGATCAGCTGTTTCACAGCAGAAAAGGCAGCGTCAACAGGACCGTTACCGGTAGAGGTTGCTACATGGACCTCCCCGTTTATATTAAGGCCTATTGTTGCAACCGGGATTGCCGACTTTCCACATGTGACCTGCAGCTTTTCGAGCCTGATAGATTTTTCTCCCTGGAAGACCTCACCTGTAAGTATTCTGATATCTTCATCATTTATCTCCTTCTTCTTATCAGCAAGGATCAGGAAACGATGATAGATTTCATCAAGTTCTTCTTTCCCGTAGTTGAAACCGAGCAATTCAAGCCGGTGATTAAGAGCTGCTCTGCCACTTCTTGCTGTTAGTATAATTGAAGATTCCCGTACGCCTACAGAGACCGGATCGATGATCTCGTAATTCTCCCGTTTCTTAAGTACACCGTCCTGGTGGATGCCCGATGAATGTGCAAAGGCATTTCTTCCCACAATAGCTTTGTTTGCCTGGACAGGCATGCTCATCAGATTCGATACAAGGCGGCTTGTGCTGAAGATCAGAGGAGTATTGATGCCGGTCGTAAGGTCGAGGTCGTGATGGCTCTTAATGATCATTGCCACTTCCTCAAGGGAGGTATTTCCGGCTCTTTCGCCTATGCCGTTCATTGTAACCTCTACCTGTCTGGCCCCGTTCATCACACCCATTATTGTGTTGGCGGTTGCCATTCCCAGATCATTATGGCAATGTGTTGAGATTATTGCTTTATCAATATTCCTGACATTTTCCTTAAGATACCTGATCTTGCTTCCATATTCGGGTGGCAGGCAATAACCTGTTGTATCGGGGATATTCACAACTGTAGCTCCGGCTTCGATTACGGCTTCTATTACCTTTGCCAGGAATTCATTCTCACTCCGTCCTGCATCTTCGGCATAGAATTCGACATCCTCAACGAATTTCTTTGCATATTTCACCGCATCAACGGCTCTTCTGAGGATCTCATCAGGAGTTGTTTTTATTTTATACTGAATATGGTAATCGGATACTCCTATACCTGTATGGATCCTTTTCTTTTTTGCAAACTGAAGGGCATCAGCAGCCACCTCGATATCCTTTTTCACAGCGCGTGTAAGGGCGCAGATGACCGGATTTGTTATTGCCTTTGATATCTCAACCACTGAGTTGAAGTCACCCGGGCTGGAGATAGGGAAGCCGGCTTCGATGACATCAACGCCGAGTTCTTCGAGTGCTTTGGCCACCTGGATCTTTTCAATTGTATTCAGCTGGCATCCCGGCACCTGTTCACCATCCCTGAGGGTGGTATCGAAAATAATCACTTTTTCGCTCATATTTCAAGTGGTTTTATTGTTTATTTTTTCCCTGGTCTGAGCTTTCTTACAGCTGCACCGGCTCTCCATAATTCGGAGTTTCCGAGTTCACTGAGTTCAGCATTGAGGACCTCTTTATAATTCGGTGCTCCTGTCGACTTAAGGACTCTTGCACACTCTTCGCCCGATCTGACCTTCTCATAAAGTTCAGTGAAAACCGGAAGGGTGGCATCCCTGAATCTGGGTCTCCAGTCAAGCGCTCCCCTTTGTGCTGTTGCACTACAATTTGAATACATCCAGTCCATACCATTCTCATCAACAAGGCGGATAAGGCTCTGGGTAAGCTCCTCCACAGTTTCGTTGAAAGCTTCGGAAGGTGTATGTCCGTTCTCGCGGAGAACCTGGTACTGGGCGTCCATTATTCCGGCCAGGGCCCCCATAAGCACACCACGTTCACCGGTAAGATCACTGAAAACCTCTTTTTCAAAAGTTGTCGGGAAGAGATACCCTGAACCTATGGCAATGCCCAGTGCGAGGGTCCTCTCTTCAGCCCTGCCGGTGAAATCCTGGAATACAGAATAGCTCGAATTTATACCGGTACCGGCAAGGAAATTCCGGCGGACACTTGTTCCGGATCCTTTCGGGGCAACCAGGATCACATCAACATCAGCGGGAGGTATCACTCCAGTCTGTTCCTTATATGTAATTGAAAATCCATGAGAGAAATATAGTGCGTCTCCCTTTTTCAGGCATTGCCTGACCTTTGGCCATAAGATTCGCTGTGCTGCATCCGATACAAGGTACTGGATAATAGTTCCTTTTGACGCAGCTTCTTCAACGGAAAAAAGTGTTTTCCCTGGTACAAATCCATCCCTGACCGCTTTGTCCCAGTCAGCTTTGAACTCGGGTGCCTGACCAATGATGACATTGATCCCATTGTCTTTCATATTAAGCGCCTGTGCAGGTCCCTGAACGCCATAACCTATAACTGCAATGGTTTCATTTTTCAGAACTTCACGGGCTTTTGCAAGTGTAAACTCTTCTCTTGTAACAACATTTTCAAGTACTCCTCCAAAATCGATTTTTGCCATGGTTTTAATATTAGTTAATTATTTTATTCAGTTAAAATCTTTTCTTTTCCTATTTTACTCCCCACCCCCCTGATCAATCCTTTTACCCCCCCACCCCCCTAAAGGGGGGCATAGATCGGAGGGGGATTTTTACCCCCCCTCAGGGGGGAAGGGGGGTATATTATCCCTGGAGAAATCTATATTTCAGATATATCCCTGTTCGCTTCATCCAGCTCTTTCAGGTAGGCGTTGAGTTCCTTGACCTGTTTTGTAATAGCCACTCTTCCCGACCTGGCAAACTGAAGCACTCCATAGGGTTCAAGATGAACAAGGAGCTCGTTGATCTCCGGTTTATGCCCGGTCTTCTCAATGACCATATATTCCGGTGATACAACAAGGATCCTTGCATTGTAGTTCTTTACGATCGTTTCAAGGATATTACCCGACAATATACTGTTTGTCGATACTTTAAACAGTGCGATCTCCTGGTAAATTATCTGGTCGGATGAATGTGCGAACACTTTAAGAACATCAACCAGCTTTTCGATCTGACGGGCTATCTTCCTGACCATGTCGGGAGTGGCTTTTACCACAAGGGTAAGGAGGTGAACGCCTTTTACTGCAGATTCGGAGGCAGTAATGCTTTCAATATTTATCTGCCTCCTGGTCAGAATTATAGTTATCTGATTGAGAATACCAATGTGGTTCTCGCTGAAGATTGATAATGTAAATTCCTGTTTCATAATAAATTTTAACCTTTGTAGTTAAGTGTCACTTCCGAAACTGAGGCTCCCGGTTCTATCATCGGCAGCACATTTCCTTCCTTTTCGATTTCTATATCAAGAAGATATGGTCCTTCTGCAGCCAGCATTTCAGATAAAGCATCTTTGAGATCATTTCTTTCGGAAACTTTCTTTCCGGGGATGCCGTATCCTCCGGCGATGGTAATAAAATCGGGATTTACCAGTTCAGTCGAAGCATATCTTCTTTTAAAGAACATTTCCTGCCATTGTCTTACCATTCCGAGATAACCATTGTTCAGTAAGATTATCTTAAGGGGTACTTTATAATGAAGTATTGTGCCCAGTTCCTGGATGGTCATCTGGAAACCTCCATCTCCAATAAACGCGATCACCTGTTTTCCGGGTTGTCCTATTTTGGCACCAACTCCTGCCGGAAGGCCGAAACCCATTGTACCCATGCCACCTGATGTGACAAGGGTGTTGGGCTGTGTGAATTTGTAGTATCTGGCTACAGTCATCTGGTTCTGACCAACATCAGTAACTATTATTGCATCATCACCGGTCATTTCGGAAACAAGCTTTACAACTTCACCCATTCTTATTTTTCCTGATTCAGGTTTCGTTTCCTCTTTAATAACACGATCATATTCAATCTTATCGCATATCCTGAATTCTCTTATCCAGCTTTCGTAACTGTTCTGTTTTACGAGAGGTATGAGATTCTGTAATGCTTCTTTTGCATCGCTGTGGATCTCGAGGTCGACCTGGACATTCTTGTTAATTTCGGCCTGATCAATTTCCAGATGGATAATCCGTGCCTTTTTAGCATATTTTTTAAGATTACTTGTAACGCGGTCGTCGAAGCGCATTCCGATTGCAATCAGGAGGTCAGCTTCGTTCGTCAGAAGGTTTGGGGCATAATTACCATGCATCCCGAGATAACCTGCATAAAGACGGTGGCCACAGGGGAATGCTGATAGTCCGAGCAGTGTCAGTGCCACCGGTATACCGGTTTTTTCAGCAAACTGAAGAAGTTCATTTTCTGCTTTGGCCAGAAGTACTCCGTGTCCGGCAAGGATCATCGGTCTTTCAGCATGGTTTATCATTATTGCAGCCGACTCGATCGCTTTTATGTTCAGGGGAACATGCGGATTGTAACTCCTTAAGTAATTGCATTTTTTGTATTTGAACTGAAGCTTTTCCTGTTGTGCATCCTTGGTAATGTCAATTAGGACAGGTCCCGGCCGGCCAGTTGTGGCGATATAAAATGCTTTTGCCAACACTTCAGGTATATCCTGAGGTTTCTTGATCTGCCAGTTCCATTTTGTGACAGGCATAGATACTCCCAGAATATCGGTCTCTTGGAAAGCATCAGTTCCGATAAGCCCTGATACCACCTGTGCGGTGATGAATATCATGGGAATTGAATCGAGGTATGCATTTGCTATACCCGTGATGAGATTTGTAGCTCCCGGTCCCGAAGTTGCAAAGCAGATCCCCGGTTTGCCTGTCACCATGGCGTAAGCCTGTGCAGCATGTGCTGCTCCCTGTTCATGCCTTGTAAGGATATGTCTTAGCTTGTCATTATAATCAAGGAGCCTGTCATAAACAGGCATAATAGCTCCCCCCGGGTAGCCGAAGATCGTATCAACTCCTTCCTCCATAAGGCATCTGAGAATAGCTTCCGCTCCTGTTATCTGTTCAAAACCGTTAACCTTTGAAGTGGTTTCCTGTGCTTCCTTGTCAGTCATCATCGTTTTAACCTTTTATCTAATGCTTCTAATTTTAATCTCTCACTACTCACAACTCACTACTCACTACTCATACAATCCTTACTGCCCCTTTATCCGCCGAGCTTACGGTTGCAGCATAAGCACGAAGGGAAGCGGGTATCTTACGATCCCTTCCCCGGGGAGTGAACGCTTGTTCCCCTTTCGTTTCAGCTTCCGCAAACCTTTTTTCCAGTTCTTTTTCTGTAAGTTTAACGTTAATGCTTCTCTCCGGGATATTTATTATAATGGTATCTCCTGTTTTTATAACAGCAATAGCTCCGCCTGCTGCAGCCTCGGGCGAAACATGTCCGACCGAGAGACCCGATGTTCCTCCTGAGAACCTTCCGTCGGTAAGCAATGCACATTTCTTTCCGAGTCCTTTCGACTTAAGGAATGATGTGGGGTAGAGCATTTCCTGCATACCCGGACCACCTTTCGGACCTTCATATCTGATCACAACGACGTTACCTTCCTTCACCTTTCCTCCGAGTATACCGTCGACGGCTTCTTCCTGGGATTCAAATACAATTGCAGGACCCTCAAAAGTAAGGAGGTCCTTATCAACCCCGGCAGTTTTTACAATACATCCGTCTTCTGCAATATTCCCGTAAAGAACGGCAAGTCCGCCGTCGCTGCTGTATGCATGCCTGACATCCCTGATGCAGCCTTTCTCACGATCAGTGTCGGACGAGTTGTACATTGTGCTGTGTGATCCCATTTCCAGGCTCTTAGTCATTGAAGGTGCGCTTCTGAAAAATGAGAAGGCCTCAGGTAAGGCCTTAGCCCCCATGATATCCCAGTCAGCCAGGGCATCCCTGAGTGAAGGATAATCGATACGATTTACAGTCGTGTCAATTAAATTATTCCTGTCAAGTTCCCCCAGGATGGCCATAATCCCTCCCGCACGATTAACATCCTGAACGTGAAAATGGGAGCTTGGAGCTACTTTACAGATATTCGGGATCCTTCGTGAAAGGGAATCAATATCTTTCATTGTGAAATCGACTCCGGCTTCCCGTGCAAGTGCCAGCAGATGTAAAACAGTATTTGTTGAACCGCCCATTGCTATATCGAGTGCCATTGAATTCATGAAAGCTGCTTTTGATGCAATTGAGCGGGGGAGAACTGTATTGTCGCCATCCTTATAATATCTGTTCGCGAGTGTAACGATCAGATCGGCAGCTTTTTTCAAAAGATTAAGCCTGTTTGTATGAGTTGCGAGGATGGTCCCATTACCAGGAAGAGCCAGTCCAAGAGCTTCATTGAGACAATTCATTGAATTTGCGGTGAACATTCCCGAACATGATCCGCAGGTCGGACATGCGGATCTTTCTATCTCCATCAGTTCATCGTCGCTGATCTTATCATCGGCGCTGTCGATCATTACATCAATCAGGTCGATATATCTCTTACCATGCAGACCGGCTTCCATTGGTCCGCCCGAGATAAATACCACAGGAATATTCAACCTGAGTGCAGCCATCATCATTCCCGGTGTTATCTTGTCGCAATTGCTTATACAGATCATTGCATCGACACAGTGTGCGTTGCAAACATATTCGACACTGTCGGCAATAAGTTCGCGGGAGGGAAGGGAGTAGAGCATTCCGGTGTGACCCATTGCAATACCGTCATCGATTGCAATTGTATTGAATTCGGCAGCAAAACATCCGTGTTTTTCTATTTCTTTCTTTATTATCTGTCCTGTTTCATGAAGATGAACATGACCCGGAACGAATTGTGAAAAAGAATTTACAACAGCAATTACAGGTTTGCCGAAATGTTCTTCTTTCATACCGTTGGCGCGCCACAGGCTTCTGGCTCCGGCCATTGTTCTGCCGGTGAATGTTACCGAACTTCTGAGTTTGTTTTTCATTATAAAAAGTTATAAAAAAAGCTTTCCGGTCTGATCCGGAAAGCTTCTGTATATTTATATAAATACATATTATTCCCGGATCACGTGCTGGGCACGAGAATAAGGACGAGGATAATATGGATTAAAGAAATTCTCACGGTTTTGTTTTAATAAGCCTGACAAAAGTACTATTTATTTTAAAAAATCAAAATAAAAAGTGAAAATTCTTAATTTTTCGACAAAATATTAATGTCCCAGGGGCAAACGGCACCATATCCGGACCCTATCATCTCTCCGTTAACCTCATCATAAATCCCCCGCCGGCAACAAGTTCCAGATCAATATTATCATTTTGGTGCGCCGTTCCTGTTGTGATGACTGCATCAGTTGAATTTAAGGGATTATCCTTCATAACCAGGGTGCTATATGTTCCGGTGCCCAGAAATGTCATAGGGATTTTGACGGTTCCTGGCTGTAATCCGTTAATGACCGATAAAAACCATCTGGTACCTTTTCTCTGGGCATAAACAGCAATTTTACCTATTTCCGACGGGGGAAGAACAATTGTTTCATCCCACACAGGCGGAATGCTTTTTATCATTTCAACACAGGGATTTGAAAGCAGGTTTGAGGGATTAGCCGCATAAGTTATGACCGGACCACAATAAATAGCAGCTGTTGCCACCTGATGTACCCAGGTTGTATTCCGGCGACGCTCTCCGAAATGACATACTGAATAGTCAGCCGGACCGGCAAGCATCCTGGTAAACGGAATTGTCGATTCATGAGAAGCCCTGTCCATCAGTTTACCGGATTCCATTCCACGAACACCCTCATAGATCAGAACATTTGGCCAGGTCCTTTCAAGACCTGTAGGTTTGTTCGCTCCGTGAAGGATTAATGAAAGTTGCAATGCGGCGGTTTCATTGAAGATCGATTTATAAAGATACATGACCTCTTTCGCTTCATGGTCGAAGAAATCAATTTTTATCCCCTTAATACCCAAAGAACAAAGCCGCTGGAAGAAGGTTTTTCTTGCCCCAGGATCACGGAGATCCTTTGAATGTTTCCATACAATTATTCCGACGCCGAGTTCCTTTGAATAATCAACAAGGCTCTTTATTGAATCGTCGGGCCATTTACTCCAGAAATTTTCAAGGATATTATATTCAAATCCCAGCTCTGAAGCCATCCTGGAAAACTCTTTCATATTCCTCAGCGACTGGTCGCCTCCGCCATCAAGATATCTCCAGACGGCTCTCCCGGGTCTTATCCATTGGGTTGCCGCACCCTCCGCAAAAAGTGCTTTATCGGGTTCCGGACACAGATTATGAACAGCATCACAGTTGACAAGGGTATTAAGATCTTTACCTGCCATCACCACTCTCCAGGGTGTTGTAATTGTCCCTTTTATTTTTGCAGGTACCGATAATCTTGCTATATCTTCCTTTGTATATCTCAGAACATAAGGGTAGGAGGCAGGGTGACTATGGCCAAGCCTGATGACAAATCCATTATTGCCATCAGTCTGAAGTGCCAAACCGGAGTAATCAACAAGATTTGCTTCTGTGATTGATGCATAACCGGCTTCATCAGGCAATTTAACAGTGAGCGGAGGAGCTGCCCATTGTCCTGACGGTATTGTATCGATCATTTTCTTTTCATGAATCCCTTCATAATGCATATAGAGATCGTGATACCAGACAAGGCTTTTATCAGGAAGGCGGAAGATTGTTGATTCATCGGGAGTCCTCAGGGAATTTTCGTTTCCTGGAATTATGAATCTGAATCCGGCAGCATCATTGAAAACCCTGATTTCCAGAGTATAATTTATTTTTTGCTCCTTGTTCTTAAATGAAATACTATATCCGTTGAAGTGATTTTTTGCAGTTGAATGATAGCCGAACCAGGGATATTTTTCATTAACGGTGCTTCTGTTGATCTTTCCTGTTTTAACGCCGGATGTTATCGAGGAACCGTCAACTGACATATTCAAAGGTGATTTTTCCAAAACAGTATTACCATCCAGGGTTAGTGCCATGAACAGCTGCCGGTTTTCAACTGATAGAATACAGACCAGTTTGCCATCAGGACCAGGAAATTGTTGATTATTACCTGACGCCGGTTGAATTCCGGCATGAAGAAGAAGTTGCGAGAAAATGAGGAGTCTGATAATTAAAAAGCTGGACTTAGACATGGAGTGAAGGGTTTGAAGTAAGAACAATAGAACAAACGATTTTTTGATTCGCCGCTTTTTGCTTCTCCATAATTTAAAGACGGCGAAGTACCTGATCTCAGCAGCTGGCCTCCTAAATGAGTTGCCGATTTTGTATTTGGCAGACTTTCAACAAGCTTAATTATCCAAACTGCAAAATCACTCAACCGATCCTCCAAATCACGTCTCTTTTCTTCTTTCATTTCGCTATTCTTCCTTCTTCTTCGTTCTTCCTTCTTCTTACTTTTTACTTATTGTTTAATCTTCTCTGCCACTTTTCCTCTGACATCCACTCTGACTACCGAAGCCATCGGATCGGGAGAGAAAGCCGGAAGTGAAATGATGAGTTCTCCTTCTTTTGTTCTGACAGTTTTCACTCTGGTTCCGTTTGCCAGAAGCGTTGCTGATATCACGCTGTTTTTCATTCCGGAAATAGTCAGCTTCCGGTCGGCAGGCCATTCGAAAACCGAAAAATAAAGGCTCGTACCGTTCTTCGTATCTTTTCGGGTGCACCGGCCCCAGGGAAACAGACCCCACGGACTGGCTTTTGTCCCATAGATCGCCTCACCGTTCACTTTCATCCATTTTCCCATCTCTGAAAGGATCTCTATGCTCTGTTGCGGAAACTCACCTTCGGCGGTCGGACCCACGTTCAGCAGCAAATTGCCGCCCTTCGAGGCTATATCTATAAGATTACGGATCAGGGTTTGCGGCGATTTGTAATTAAGATCGTAACTCTTGTATCCCCAGGTTCCGTTCATTGTCATACAGGTCTCCCAGTCGGTACCGTCAAGGTCGGCCAGATTCGGTATCCTCTGTTCGGGTGTTTTATGATCTCCGGGAAAGTCAGGACGTTTAAGCCGGTCATTAGTAATTATCTGAGGTTGTATAGCCAGCAGCGATTGAAATTTTGTTGCTGCCTCAACAGTCATTCCATTCGGGGTATCCCACCAGAGAACGGCCACTTCTCCGTAGTTGGTCAGCAGTTCCCTTACCTGAGGAACAGAAACTTCATTTATATACTGTTCAAATGTCTTTGTTTCCTGTCGCCAGTCCCAGTGCCCTTTATGCTCTTTAGTATAAGCATCAATTATCACGGAGTCGGGATTCGGCCACCCTTCTTTGGTCAGCCTGCGGATAGCCGTTCCACCGGGATTGACCCAGTCCTGGGCCTGAGAATAATAAAATCCCAGCTTAATGCCATGTTTTTTACAGGCTTCGGCAAGCGGTTTGAGAAGATCTTTACCATAAACTGTATGATCAACGACATTCCATTTACTTGCTTCTGATTTGAAAAGAGCAAATCCATCATGGTGTTTTGATGTTATGACGATGTATTTCATTCCTGCATCCTTTGCCATTTTAACCCATGAATCAGGATCATATTTAACCGGGTTGAAATCCTTTGCCATAGCTTTATAATCCTCAACAGGGATCTTTCCGCGGTTCATGATCCATTCCCCAATGTTACCTATCTGTCTGCCATTCCAGGTTCCTGCTGGTACAGCGTAAACGCCCCAGTGAATGAACATTCCGAAGCGTGCTTCTCTCCACCACTGCATGCGCTGATCTTTCGGCAACTGCTGGGCAGTTAAATTCTGACCTGTGATCATTAAAACAGCTAATGCAATAATTGTTTTTTTCATTTACTTCTATATTTTTTTGTTTGTCATCTCTGTACTATATGAACTCACCCGCTTATTTCCCTCCTCTCTGAATTCTCATGAACTCACCCCCTTCCTTCACTTCGTTCCGGCTTTCCCCCTCTCTGCTCCGCAAAGAGGGGGAACAACCGGGGAAGATACTTACTCTAATGATGGAGCTGAGAAGGAGAGCAACCGGGGACGTGTCAGGCACCCCCTTCTTTGCGTTAGCAGAGAAGGGGGCCGGGGGGATGAGTTCCTGTCGCCCCTATTTAAACTGCTTCACATACTCTATAAACGCTTTTGCAGCCTTATCCAGATTCTCAACCGATCCTCCGCCTTCCAGAACCTCACACATCTCATAAGCAATATATCCCTGGTAGCCTATCTCTTTAAGGGTGTTAATAAAGGTTTTATAGTCGAGGAATCCTTCACCGATGGGGACGGCTCTCATTTGTGATATCGCCGGAACATAATTACTGTGGGTAAGTTCATATCTGAACCGGGGAAGTTCTTTATAATCAGCTGTAGTTGTATGGACTATATAGGGCTTCATTGTATATATGGCCTGTTTGATTTCCTCCGAATTAAGACCTTCGAGAGTAGGTGACCAGCAATCGAATGCCGCCCTGACATTCGGGAGGTTGACCTCTTCAATGAGCCATTTCATGGCGTCGTGGTGAAGAGCAATGTCGTGATGATTCTGGATCGCCAGAGTTACGCCATATTTTGCAGCAATTTTCCCTGCCATCTGTAATCCTTCGACCACCAGGGCATATTGTTTATCATAAGGCTGGTCGGGACGCTCATAACCGGTATAAACTCTAACCATATTGGTCCCCAGATCGCGGGCAAGCCTTGCAAGCTCCCCGATAAAGGTTGCCTGAATTTCAACATTGGGAATCCCTGCCTTATCTACACCTGCAACAAAATCGTTATATCCTGCAAGGCATACAAGTTCAAGTCCCAGTTCTCTGATCCTGGCTCTTAGTTTCTGACGTGCAGCATCGTCGTAATCGATCAGAGATACATGCGGACGCTTTGCTGCAAGCATCACCCCGTCATATCCGAACTCTTTTGCTTTCAGGAGAAATTCATCTACAGTAAGGGTGGCCTGACCACGCCATACACCCATGTAACTGACAGAGTGCAGACAGGTCTTAAGTTTGAAATCTTTTGGATTTCCGGTCGGCGGTTTCTGACCAGAAGATACTACGCTCAAAAGGAACATCATTAGGAGGGACAGATACAGTTTATTCATAAGTAGAGGTTTAATTGATTAAAACATATAAATATAACGGTTACAATGATAAAGTCAAAATTAGTTCACTTAATGCGACCTGTACGTCAATTAGGCATTAATTAACTGAAATATAGCTATTAATTCCCGGATTGAAAAAATACGTTTTTAAATACGTATTTTAATACGTAGATATAAAGTAAAGACAGTTAATAAATTAACCGGAAATTGTTTATAACTGTACTGATTTTTAAATGTTAAAAACATATTCAGGTATTGTTATTTTGTTTAATATTGTTTAAAATTGCTACAATTTATTTGCTGACCTAACCTTAAATACTCAAATAACCTGGTATTCTCGGAATATTTATATTATTTTTTGATAACCTGACAATCTCCGTTTTTAAGAAGATCAATTTCAGGAGGATACTTTTTTTACTTAATCTTGCTGTATGACATCTGGTTTTATTTAAATTATCAAACCTGGAATCATTAATTCAAACCATAACCACTAAACCTTATTAACCTATGAAACAATTACGAAAGAGCAGAAAACCAGGTTAGACAGATTATTGATTAATCCGTTGGTCTTCAAAATGATTATTAATATTTTAAATTTTATAGTTAATGGAAAATAATTACACAAAGCGGTTGTGTTTTGTCAGGTTCAGGTGGATAAAGCCACTGATCATGACAAAATTGTGCATAATTTTCACATTATGCTCAATTGCTTCCGTTTCAGCATTTTCTGTACCTCCGGATGATGAGGCTGCTTTTCAGCAGGTTATAACCGGTACGGTAACTGATGCTGCAACAGGTGAAGCGCTGATCGGGGTTTCGGTGGTGGTGAAAGGCACCACGCTCGGGGCCCTCACCGATATTAACGGTAAATTTAACATTCCGGTCACCGGCAGGGATCAGGTTACAATATCCCTGTCATTCATCGGATATGCCACACAGGAAATACCCGCAACACCCGGAGTTCCGGTTACTGTTGCCCTTTCTCTTGAGGTGACAGAAATCCAGGAAGTTGTTGTGGTGGGATATGGAACTCAGAAAAAGGAGAGTGTCGTTGGTGCCATTACACAGGTGAACTCCCAGACTCTTATGCAGGCAGGAGAAACTTCAATCACCAATGCTATTACAGGGAAGCTCTCGGGCGTTCTGACCATTCAGCTCGATGCTGAACCAGGAGCAGAAAATGCAGACCTGTATGTACGCGGACTTTCAAGTTGGAACGGAAGTAAACCATTGGTTCTGGTTGACGGTGTTGAACGTGATTTTGCATCATTAAATCCCACTGAAATCAATACGATTTCAGTTCTTAAGGATGCTTCGGCTACGGCAGTGTTTGGAGCCAAGGGTGCAAACGGTGTTATCGTTGTTACAACAAAACGCGGTCAGCTGGGAAAACCCCACATGAGTTTTACGGGTTCATACGGTTTGCAGACAGCTACAAGAAAACCTGATCATGTTGACGCATATACCACTATGCAAATGTATAACGTCGCAATGATGAACAAGCAGGAATTCACAGGGTTGAAATCAGACTACCAGCTTTCACAATGGAAAAATCCTTCAACTCCTCTTAAAGCTCTTGAATATCCCGATGTCAACTGGTTTGATATGTGCACCGAGGATTTTGCCCCGGTCAGCAACGAGAACCTCAATATTTCCGGAGGGACAGAATTTGCCAAGTACTTTCTTTCATTCGGTCACCAGTATACCGGTGATTTCTTTGTTGGCACAAAGGAGGGTTTTTATGACAAGAGGTATTACAATCATAAATTCAATTACAGGATAAACCTCGACTTCAACATAACAAAATCGACTATACTGACAATGAATGTAGGAGGTATCCTGAACCTCAGGAACCTTGGCGGCGGCTCATGGAGGGACCTTTATTCGACAGGAGGTATCTCTGCTCCGGCATACTATCCTGCCTGGGTTCTTGAAATGGTTAAAGACACTGATTATCCGGATGCTACTGGTGACAGGTTCGCATATCCGGTCGGTGAATATACAGGTAATCCGTACCGGTCATTGAAATCGGGAACCATGAACAAAGACCTGAGCTCCACCCTGTTTACTGACCTCATTCTCAAACAGGATCTTAATTTCATTACAGAAGGGTTATCGGTCGGGGGTAAGGTATCTCTGAGCAGCTATTTTGTCAACAGGCAGCAGACCGGATCGATCACTTACCCGATGTATATTCTGTACTTTAACAGGGTTGGAGATGATCCTTCCGATGTAACCGGACAGAATCCATGGTTCAGGCAGGAACCTGCCGAGGGGACAACAACTTACAAGCTGGCTCCATTCGATCTGAATACCAGTGGATTACAGGGTGGGTATTACAGTGACCTCTATTATGAACTTTCACTAAATTATGGAAGGTCGTTCGGAAATCACAATATAAGCGCCCTGGGCTTGTTCAACAGGCAGGAGAAGAACTACCAGACAGATTTCCCTTACTATAATGAGGGTCTGGTCGGAAGGCTAACCTATGATTATGACCGCAAATATCTCTTTGAATTTAACATCGGATATACGGGTTCCGAAAGATTTGCCCCGGCAAACAGGTTTGGTACCTTCCCGTCGGTTGCAGTAGGCTATCTGATTTCAGAAGAAGATTTTTTCAAAAATACAATTCCATGGATCAACAGGCTTAAATTCAGGTATTCTGACGGATATGTCGGAAGTGATTATGCAAAGAGCCGCTGGCTTTATACAAGTTCGTACTTTACCGATAACGGCGGTTACATCCGCGAAGATATGATGGCAAATACAATGGCACAGTGGGAGAGGGCTCACAAGAGAGACCTCGGATTTGAGATGAGCATGTTCAGTAATCTTATTACTCTTACTGTTGACCTCTTCGATGAGTACCGTGATAAGATGCTTCTGACACCCAAGAGTACCACAATGCTCATTGGCCAGAGCTTCAAGGAGATAAACCTTGGAGAGGTTAAAAAACATGGACTGGAGGCAGAACTCGAATTCAGGAAAAATCCGACACCCAACTTCCAATACTGGGTGAGAGGTGTTTTTGGATGGAATGAGAACAGGGTTGTTTTCAAGGACGATCCGGATGCTTTTCCCGATCATATGAAACTTGCCGGTAAGCCCCTGACTGAGATGCTTAATGTAGAATACAGTCTGGAAGGTCTTGAAATAAACGGTGTTGAACTCACAAATGGAGGATATTACACCAGTGTTGACGATATCCATAATAATGTATCACCAATTGATTACACAAAGACCTATGTGGGCGACTACCTTTACCTTGATTATAATGCTGACGGAACTGTCAATACATTGGACAAGCATGCTATTCCCGGACTGACATATCCTCCGATCACATATTCTTTCTCCGGAGGATTTACATGGAAGAATTTTGATTTTAATTTCCTTTTCTCAGGCAACCAGGGAAAATATGTCCAGTACAACCAGGCATTTGAAGTTGAATTTATCAAAGGTGACCTGCGTGTTCACAAATCAGCTCTTGACTACTGGACACCGACAAACCGGGATGCAACGCATGCGACAATGCACTATAGCGGATCCTCAAGCCAGGATAATCTTGTATGGGGAGGTGGTGAAGCCGACAGGGGATACCAGGCCATCATTAAGGACAGGTACTTCAGGAATGCCTCATATCTAAGGCTTAAGGATGTTTATATAGGATACACAATAAGGTCGGCTGCTTTGAACAGGTCACTTGGAATCGGAAACCTTGTTGTGTATGCCACCGGCAACAACCTGCTTACATTTACACCTCTTATCGAGGGAGACCCTGAGGCTACGAACTTTTATCAGGGATATTATCCCCAGATGACAACATTCCGGGGTGGAATTAAAGTTGATTTCTAATAATTAAGACAGTAATCATGAAAAAACATTATATACTGCTGTTAATTGTGGGTATGAGCATGCTTATGGCCACTTCATGCGGTTTTCTTGAAGACTATCTCGACAAAGCTCCCGAATCGGGCCTTACCGAAGATATTGTTTTCACCAAATATGCCAACTTCAAGCTCTTTTTCGATGCTGTTTATAATGGCAGAAAATATTATAACAACGGTTGGCGCGATACATGGAATTACGCCTGTTGCACTCCGCTTTATATGGACTGCTGGGATCAGAAGTACTGCATTAATTCAACAACTGATGCATGCGACCAGGGCCGCTACATGGAAGGGCAGGCCTGGAAGAGCGGAAATATGTCGGAGACTATTATAAGTAAATTATGCTTTGATGGTTCAAGACGTCCGGTACTTGGAGCCTGCTTTGATGATATAAGGATCTGCAATATGGCAATCCGGAATATTTACAGGGTTCAGGATATCACTGAGGATGTAAAAAATGATTTCCTCGGCCAGGCTTATTTTATGAGAGGATTCTTCCACTGGACTCTTTTCAGGTTATGGGGACCCTTCCCGTATCTTGATTATGTTATGGGTCCATATGATGAAACATGGGATCTGGCCCGGCTTCCGAAGAACGATTATCTTCAGGAGGTAGTTCAGGATTTCGATTCGGCATACTATTATTTTGAATTGTGCGATAAAATACGTCGTGATCCCAGAGGTTCTCTTGATTATAATGCCTATGAGATGTACCGTCCCAACGGTATGGCGGCAAAAGCCTATAAAGCAAGGGCATTGCTTTATGCAGCAAGTCCGCTCAATAATAAGAACGGGGCTGCCGACTGGCAGAAAGCCGCTGCAGCCGCATGGGATGCAATTCAGATTGCTGAATCAAATGGCGTGAGAATATTACCCCTCAGTGATCCAAGTGGTAATGACAGGCACCTTAATTATTATGGTACCCCCGTATGCGAAGAGAGTATCTGGACACGCGTTATGAGTTTCAACTATACCTGGAACTGGGGAGGAGGTAGCGGCGCGATAGCAACAATGTGGGGAGGACATTTCATGGCACACAACTCTGCCTCCGGGATTAATCCCACACAGAACTGGGTTGACAAATATGAGACAAAGAACGGCTGGCCGCTTAATACTGAAGCCGACCGGGCAGCTGCAACTGCGGCAGGTGAATATGACGAACATCAGTTGTTCAAGAACAGGGATCCGCGGTTCTATACCGATATAATATATAATGGCAGTCCTGCTCCCGGTTGGACAGATGGCAAGGCAAATATTTATATGGACGGAGATAAACCTTCCGAACTTCTTACAACAGCATATAACGGAAGGACTTATACCGGATATGCTCTCAGAAAGCACTGGGCTGGGAACAGCACCAAGCAGCAGAATATCGGAGGTGTATGGGCCGACGCTCTGTCCCGCCTTTCAGAGCTTTATCTTAATTATGCCGAAGCTGTCAATGAAGCTTATGGTCCTAATGGAACTGCACCGGGTGCGACATTGACCGCATTGCAGGCTGTCAACAAGATAAGAACTAAATCGGGAATGCCGGATGTGAGAGCTGAATTTACAGGATCTGCTGCAGCACTAAGACCAAGGATCAAAAATGAACGTTGTATTGAGCTTTCATTTGAAGGTCAGTTCTATTATGACGATGTCCGCAGATGGATGGATCTGCCTCAGGTGATGTCAAGTACGCTATATGCGATCATTCCGCAGAAGACTTCTGATCCTGAATGGCCCGACGGATTCAAATATCTCCGTACTCCACTTCCTGCAGACCGTCAGCCTGCATGGGAAGAAGGAATGTACTATCTGTACTTCCTGAATGCAGATGCTCTGAAAATGAAAACTTTCGTAGCTAATCCAGTCTGGTAAATTGAACCATATAATACACAAGTATATGAGATTTATAAATATATCATTCCAAAAAATCAGATTTGCCGGACTGATTATCCTTATCGCAATACTGGCAATACCGGTGAGCGGTCAGGTTCAGAAAGAGAAAAGAGTCAGGCAGATGTTTAATGTTACCCTTAAAGTGACGGACGAAACCGGAGCCCCGGTACCGGGTGCTTCAGTTGTCGTTGGCGAAGGAGTTACACATCTTTTTACCGACGCTAATGGTTCCGTTTCCTTAAGTGGTTATCCTGAAGATGTTGTTACAATAACTGCTTTTAAGTTTGAAAAGAAATCAGGTATTGTACTTGATCTTGCTGCCAATCCGACTGTAATCCTTTTGCAGGGCAAAATTCACATGACTTCAGGAGATATTGTTCCCCTGCCGTTCACAACTTTGAGGAAACGTAACCTTACAGGTTCGGAAGTTGTCGTCGACGGATCTTATTTTTCACATTACCCTTCAACGGATCTCCGCAATTCGCTTACAGGGATATCTTCAATGTACGATGTCAGGGAAATTGACGGCTCCCCCGGATTGAGTCCAATGGAAGGACTACAGCAATTCTCGGGACTGTCGAATGATTATGATGCAACTGACAAATTCAACGGGATGCCCTATGTGATTATCAATGATATGCCTTCCGAACTTCAGGAAATGGTTATAGGGCCGGCCGAGATTGAATCTGCCACTTTGATGAAAGGTATTCTTTCCACAGCAATGTACGGACCGGCCGCAACCGGAGGTGTCCTTTATTTAAAAACCAAGACAGGCGTACCGAATGAAAGGACTCTGCACTTTGATGTTGAGACCGGAGTAAGCACGGTTGACAGAATGCCGGGATATGTTTCCGGCGCCGAATATGCAAGACTTGTCAACAGGGCAAGATACTATGAAGGTCTTCCGGCTGTATATACCGGTGATGAAATAAAGGCATTTGAAAAAAATGACGGCTACAGCCTTAAAAATCCAAGTACCGATTTTGCCGACATGATCCTGGATAATACAATGGAATTCAGAAGGGTGAATATGTCGTCCTCCGGAGGGAATGATGTTGTCCAGTATTATTCGTATCTGGGGTATGCAGGTGAAGGAGATATAATTGATCTGGGTGCAAAATCCGACTATAACAGGATCACTGCCCGTCAGAATGTCAATGTAAAGATCAATGATTATTTCAGCGCACAGTTCGGGTTTTACGGTAACCTTACCTACAGAAGATCACCCAACTACGGATATGATCCTGATTATACAACAGAAGGTACAGGTAATGCCACACTTACACTTACCGAATTACCTTCAATACTGGACGATCTTCATACGGTTCCTCCTGTGGCTTATCCGATCTGGGCATATTTTGATGAATCGAGCAATACTCCATGGTATGGTGTGAGTGCACTTTATACCAATAACCTGATCGGAAATGTGGTCGACCAGGGTTATTACACCGACAGAGGGAGGACCGGGGCATCAAACCTGAAACTGATTTATGATGCAGGCAATTTTGTTAAGGGTCTTAAATCCGAAACCTATTTTGGATTCAACATTCATAATACTGTGCGTGTTGGTAAAACAAACGATTATCTGGCTTACACAATAAAAAATCCGGACGGAGAAACCCTCGAGGATCGCATTACCAGGTATTCAGGACACTCACTGTTTAAAATGGCCGACAATTACAAGCTTATGGATTATTATTTCCAGAGGTGGATGTTCTATGAAAGGCTGAGCTATGACAAAACTTTTGCAAACAGTAATTTGCAGGCTGCTGCGATGTATCACCAGACGCTTTCATACATAAACGGGATAGAAGAGCCTCAAAGACAAAGGAGCTGGCTGGGAACACTTAATTATAACCTTATGGATAAATACCAGTTCCAGGGTGTTCTCAATTATGCAGGTAACTCAAGTTTCGCAAAAGATTACCGCAGCATGCTTAACTGGGCAGTCGGAGGAGCATATGTTGTAACAGAGGATCTCATTACCGCCAGTAACTTTCTTAATTATCTGAAGCTTCGGGTTCAGGGCGGAGTTGTCGGCAACGAAACATATTTCCCCAACCTTTATGATGTCGACAGATGGTCAAGTACTTCAACTACAAGTACATCAACCCCTTATGCTTTCGGACCCTATACATCAAACCGCTGGTTCGGAACAACCACCGAAGCTGCCGTAACCAGGGCTTACCTTTCAAGAACAGGTAATCCGATTCTTACCTGGGAAAAGAGAGCGGAAATAAACGGTGGATTTGATGCAGTACTGTTCAATGAAAAGGTAACACTTGGGGTTACATATTATAACTGGCTGGTAGATGGATCATTATCCCAGACAACATCGAATATGCCTTACGTTGCCGGATATAATGGTACCCGGCCTTATCAGAATTACAACCAGACAAGATATAATGCCCTGGGTACAGACCTTACATTTACTCATAAGGTGGGTAACGTAATACTTACTATTGGCGCAAATGCCACTACGTCCAAAGGGAAGAGGGTAAAATACGACGAGCCTCAGTACAGAAATGATTACCAGATAAGGACAGGAAAGGCTTCGGATGCCATCTTCGGTTATCAGTACCTTGGGAAATTCGCAACTGATGCAGAAGCTCAGGGCGGAAATAATACACCGGTTCAGCTTTTTGATGCTGAACTGCACAAGGATGACCTGAAGTATGCCGACCTCAACAAAGATGGTTTTGTCGATGAGACTGACCAGGCGGTTATCGGATATTCCTCTCCTCGTCTGTATTATGGAATAAACTTATCATTGAAGTATAAGAACTTCGATCTGTTCGTTCTGGGTGCCGGCAGAGCCTTATATGACCTCGCTCTTACCAATGAATACTTCTGGAACGGATGGAGTGATGATGCTCCGAATACTTATTCCAACTTTGTTAGAGATAATATCGGAGGTGCCTATCCGAGGCTTACATACTACAAGGTGAACAATAACTTTGTTACTTCTGATTTCTGGCTGACAAAAGGAGATTTCTTCAAGATCCAGAATGTGGAGCTTGCCTATACAATTCCGGCCGATGTGCTGAAATTCATGGGAAGCCGCGGAATCAGGGTTTATATCAGGGGAGCCAACCTTCTTACTGTTTCAGGAGTGAAGGATGTAGATCCTGAATCAATTAATTCGGGAGTAGAATATTATCCTTTATTCAGGACATTCTCCGGAGGAGTTAAGTTAAATTTCTAAATCGATTGTTATTATGAAGACGAAGAAAAGAATCATATTATTTGGAGCATTAATACTCCTTATCAGCTCCTGCAAGGATTATCTTGAACCATGGCCAAACGGTAATTATGACAATGAGAACATCTGGGAATACCAGGATATGGTACAGGGTATAATCAACAGGTGCTATGACAATATTGCCGCTCCGGGGATAGCCAATTCACAAAGATGCTATAATGATAATGAGGGTGCATTCCTCGATGGTGTTACTGATGATGCTGTAATTACAAATACAGCCCATGCTTTACGCAGGTATGCAGTTAACGCCCTTACAACCTCGAACGATCCTTTTGCAACTTACTGGGACCGTAATTACCGGACTATATCACAATGTAATATCTTCCTTAAAGACAGGAGGGGTTACAATACCAGGTTTATGGTAAAAGCCGTATATAATGACCAGGTAAGAAAAAGGCTACAGGGCGAGGCCTTTGCACTCCGTGCATATTTTGAATGGGATCTGCTGCAGAGGTTCGGAGGGAAAGGAACAGACGGCAAAATGCTGGGATTCCCCATAATTACCGATGTTATTGATCCCTATTCAGAAATAAATTATGCCCGTAATACTTATGACGAATGTATTGCCCAGATAATCAAGGATTGCGATTCTGCATTGTTCTACCTGCCTCTTGCATACAGGGACTTTCTGTATCCTGCCAATACCGATCTGACCTACCTTGGAGGCAAATTCTGGAACAGGTTCGATGACACCGGCGTGTGGGCAATAAAAGCCAACGTTTATCTTACCTGGGCAAGCCCGAGGTTTAATCCCGCAGGAGATATTGCCCGCTGGGACAGTGCTGCCAGATATGCCAAGAAGCTGATTGATTTCAAGCTGAATGTGGATCAGATATCAAGCGGCTCAAGCTTCAGACCCACCGGGAAGGTAGACTGGTTCAATCCTAACTCACCTGAGATAGTATTTTCCACACGATACATTACCGGACAAACCTATATGGAAAGATTGTTCTATCCGGGCGGATTTCAGGGTAATGGGGAGATTGGTGCTACACAGGAGCTTGTAAATTCATTTGGAATGGCAAATGGTTATCCTATCGATCACGAACTAAGCGGATATGATCCGGATGATCCTTATAAGGATCGCGATCCGAGGTTCTATTCTGTAATTTTCCACAATGCCAGAAAGGCCAACAGACTGGAAGATGTAAAGAAACCCATGTACACTTTCGAAAACTGGAATGAAGGAACATCCGGTAAAGGAAAAGATGCAGCAGGAAGCCGATCAGATAACAGCAGGACAAACTACCATATAAAGAAATATGTATATATGGATGTCAACTGGTCGGATGCAAGTGTTAAAAATGCTCCTCACAGTAAATTCATTTACCGCTGGGCACATTTCGTACTTGCGTTTGCCGAAGCTGCAAATCGCGTGACAAAGGATCCGAACACAGCGCTTTATGGCCTTACTCCAAAAGCAGCCATTAAGTATATGAGGGCCAGGAACACTTATGACAATGC
>ERZ795055.814-NODE-814-length-26854-cov-5.461808_pt1 | contig 26854 bp, 24 predicted proteins | sample MGYA00375139_ERZ795055 | MGnify/ENA primary metagenome ERZ795055 (study PRJEB30184, sample SAMN05720283) | anaerobic digester metagenome | isolation source: active sludge of municipal wastewater-treating anaerobic digesters | place: USA | collected 2015-01-23 ... | reverse complement strand
ACACTTAAAGCATCGCTGAACAGGTATAACATTGGTCAGTTGAGGGCATCTTATGAGATACTCCCAATAGTACTGTCGGGTAAGGAAAAACAGGTAAGTGACATTATCTCTACGGAAGATGTTTTGAGTAAAAAGGGACAACCGGTTCCGGTAAGGGAACTGGTAAATATACAGAGGGTTCATGATTACAAAACCATCAGGGGCGGCATGAACGGGGAGTATGTGCCTGTATATATGAATGTTGAGACCAACAGGCCTTCGGATATAACCCGCAGGGTACGCAGCATTGCAGGACCGGATCAGAATCTGAATGTCAGCTTCAGCGGATCGCTGATAACCGGGCAGAAGATGTTCAGGGAGCTTGCAATTATCCTGGTGGTGGCGCTTTTGCTTCTTTACTTTATCCTGGCCGCCCAGTTTGAATCGCTTACGCAGCCGTTTATCGTATTGCTTGAGATCCCCATTGATATAGCCGGGGCCCTGTTACTGGTTCTTATCTGGGGCGGGACCATCAATATTATTACCATGATAGGGCTTATAGTAATGTCGGGAGTGATAATAAACGACTCTATCCTGAAGGTGGATACTATAAACAATCTCAGGGCTGAAGGACTGGGGCTGAAGGAGGCCATTTACCAGGGAGGATCGCGGAGGCTGAAGCCTATCATCATGGTGGCTATGGCATCGATTTTCTCTACCGCACCTATACTTTTCAGTCAGGGAATGGGGTCGGAACTGCAGCGTCCCATGGCTCTGGCGCTGATAGGAGGGATGTCGCTGGGTACGGTTGTGAGTTTGTTTTTTATACCGCTGGCGTACTGGTATATATACAGAGGCGCAGGGCACAGGGCACAGGGCGCAGGGCGCAGAGTATGAACAACACGGATTCCCTCCTTCGGAAGGGGAGGTTAAATATCCCGCGTTCTGGTCCGTCTGGTTGCGAGGATGTGAAAGTGTAATGGTGTCAAGGCTTGAGTCCTGAGTCTTGAGTCTTGATTTGTGAATCAAAATTACAATCAAGGCCGGAGGCCTTGCCGTCCAATAGCCCCGGCCCCGCCCGGGGTAGAAGCAGTAATGCCAATCCGACCCCGGAGGGGTGGCCTTCAGAAATTATTAAACCATCCCGGGGTATCAATTTTAAGGTTATTCTGTTTCGGATATCTGTAAAATTGGATAATCGTTTGGAAGTCAACCCTTCCAGGGTTGCTTACGTTATGTGGTGCTTCTTACCCGGGGCGATACCCGGGCTACTGGAGGTCAACCCTTCCAGGGTTGGTATAACCGCACACCGAATAATGCGAGCCATGAACTTATTACGCCCTTTCAGGGCTTTACGACCAGGGGGCGGCCATTGCCTCCGGTTTCACCGGAGGTTATTGATATTAAGTCATATTCATGACTTTTCTGTTAAGCCCTTAGCAGGGCTTCAGGTCATTCAAGACCGGTACCGGGGAAAGCGGGCCACATCGTTACGATAATATTCGTACAAATTATTGCGATAATATTCGTAAGAGTCTGAATGCCTCACGCCTCACACCTCACGCCTCACACCTCACGCCGCGTACCTCACACCGCGTACCGCACGCCGCGTACCGCACGCCGCGTACCGCATTTATTCTTACAAAATTAGTTGTACAACTAATATTTAAGTCGTAAATTGGTGGGATTCTGACTAACCAACTAATCTGACAATGAAATACACGATCTTGTTTATCATCGCGGCGCTTCTTTGCTCATGCAAAACCAGGCCGCAGACTTCCCCGCTTACCACCATCGACGTCCTCTCTCCTGCAGGTACGGAAATAAAAAAGATTTCCGAAATCGCATCCGATGTCCGGTACATACCGCTCGAAACAAATCCGGATGCCTTCATGAGATTCGTCGGAAATCTTAAGGAAGGCAAGGATAAATTCTATATCAACACCGTACTCGAACTACTCTGCTTCGACAAAGCGGGTAAGTTTCTGTACAAGCTGGCTCAGCAGGGCAGGGGCCCGGGGGAATATACATACCTGTCGGATTATGACATCAGGCCTGAAAAGAACCAGGTAATCATCCTCACAAGAGGCAAGCTTAACTTTTACAATGAATCCGATACCGGATTTGTCATCCAGAAACAGCTTGATCTTAAAATGCAGCCCAGCTATGTCGATTTCTTTCCGGAACAGGACAATATTCTCCTTTCTTTTTCAGCATCTACTGGGGAGAATAAATACCAGTGCGTCGGCATCGATCCCAATGGAGATACACTTTTCATCAGACCTAATTTTTATAAATTCACAAGGAATTCGAGAGTAGTGATGGGATTCAGTTCCGACAACATAATCAACAGGTATGACGGGACAATCAGTATTAAGGGATTCCTGAATGATACTGTCTATAACATTGACACTGAGTACAAATTTGTCCCTTCCATGATACTTAATACCGGAGGCAAAAGCATCACAACCGACTTCCTGGCTGATGTACCGGCTCCGACATCAGAATCAGGAGCCAGTCCGGCGGCTGCTTTTCTTGCAATATCCGAAATCCTTGAGAATGAGAAATACCTTATGTTCAGGTATTATTACCAGGAAAGCGCAAAATGGATAATGTTTGATAAGGAAAACAGGCAGACCTTTTACTTTGATGCGAAGGAACTGCTCAAGGATGATATTTCCGGAGGCATCAATATCGAACCAAAATTCATTTGCAACGGGATCATCTATGGATGGACAGATGCCATGAAGCTGAAAACTCATTTATCAGGCGATGACTTCCGCAACGCCGAGGTCATGAATCCTGCCCGCAAGGCTGAACTTGAAAAGCTTGCAGCCACACTTGAGGAAGATGATAACCACCTGCTGATTGCAATAACTCCCCAAAAATAATACCGGAGCTCTGGTAAGACAGTCGGGTGCTCCGCAAACAGGGTATGCAAATCTGCAACAAGAATGTAAATTTGCATAAAGAAGGCATTCAGCCAATGATTATCTTTGCCGTATGGCAGCAACCCTGAACAGCATTGCAGTCAAACTGCTTTCTATTCCCATCCATTTTTACCGGCATGCCATATCGCCGCTTCTGAGGCCGTCGTGCAGGCACGTGCCTTCCTGTTCGCAGTATGCACTTGATGCTTTAATGATGCACGGACCACTTTTAGGTTTGCTGATGGCTACCGGCAGGATCCTGAGATGCCGGCCCGGAGGGACTCACGGATACGATCCCGTCCCCAGGTTCAGGTTTAAAAAATACGGGCCATTGACGCATTATAAAAAATGCAACCGCCTTAAACACTGATTTTTCAAGACTGACCGCGTACCGCACGCCGCGTACCGCATACCACTAAAAATTCAGATCTTCCCTCAACTGCTGGTATCCCGTCCTGCTGACCGGCAGCTTGTCGCCCGACTGGAGAATTGCTATATGGTTGTCTTTTCCGTAAGGCTCGATCCGCTTTATTTCCTCAACCCTTACTATATATGACCGGTGGATCCTTACGAAATCCGATTTTGGAAGGTTGTCCTCATAGAATTTCATGGTCTGCTGCTTGAGCGCTTTCCCGTTTACGTGGTGGATCATCACATAATCATCCTGAGCTTCGACGAATTTGATCTGATCGACGGGGATCAGGTTGATGGCGTTGCCCTTTCGCACAACCACTCTGTTTACCGGAGGGGAGTTTTCAGGCTGCTTTTGAAGAAGTTCACTTGCCGGCTTTCTGTTGGCTGTTCCGTTCCGGATCTTGTCGGCGGCTTTTTTGACTGCCTCAAGGAACCTTCTTTTCTGGAAAGGTTTAAGGAGATAGTCGACAGCGTTGAGTTCAAAAGCCCTTATTGCAAACTGGTCATAGGCGGTGGTGAAAATGATCTCCGGTTTTTCGGTCATCACTTCCACCATTTCAATACCGGTGAGCCTTGGCATCTGGATGTCGAGAAAGACAAGGTCGGGTTTCAGGGTTGAGATAGTTTTAAGGCCGCTGAAGCCATCGGAACATTCCGCTACAATCTCTATATAATCAAGATCGGCGAGATAATGTTTTATTATGTCCCTGGCAGGGGCTTCGTCTTCGACTATGACGGTCCGGATTTTTTCCATATGAGCAAATTTATTCTATTTCCCTGAATTCACACTCCTGCAGGGATAAAAAGTGTGACGGTATAGATGCCGTTTTCCTTTGAAGTTTTCAGGGAAGCCTTTTTGGCATAGAAGAGGTCGAGTCTTCTCGACACGTTTATAAGGCCGGTTCCGGTACCTTTTGTCGGTGTGGCTGCAGGATCGTAGTTATTGCTTATCACTATTTCGAGGAAGCCGTTATTGCATTTCACGTATGTGGTAATATTTACCCGTTCGGTGCTTTCGTACACGCCGTGCTTTATTGCATTTTCGTAAAGCGGCTGGAGGATCATCACCGGCATCTTTATATCGAGGCAATGTTCTTCGATGTGTTCTTCGGTTGAAAGCCTGTCGCCGAACCGTACCTCTTCGATTTCAAGGTATAATCTCAGGTTTTCGAGTTCGCTCCTGAGCGAAACCGGCTGTTCGTCCTTTTTTGAAAGGGCGTAGCGCATGAAGTCGGACAGTTTGATAACCATGTCCCTTGCTTTTTCAGGATCTGTTATTGTCAGTGAACTGACTGAGTTGAGGCTGTTGAACAGGAAGTGCGGATTGATCTGCGATCTCAGCATTTTCAGTTCCGTCTCTTTAACCAGGCTTTCGAGTTTTGCTTCGCGGGATTTTTTCTCTGAAAGGTTTTGAAGGCTTTCGAAGAGGTAATATATAAGGATTATTATTGCGAAAATAAAAATCCCGGTTCCGATCCTGTATGGGAAGGTGGCGTCCCAGTATGCCTGATAATCGTTTCCCTGCGGCAGGATGGCGGTCATGAAGTACTTGTTTATCAGAATCCAGAGAGTCACCGACATTACACCGCTCAGTATGAAATTGCCGATAACCTGCATGTTTTTGCTGCCGCTTGCATTGAAGAATTTGAAGGGGTACCAGAGTGAAAGGCCTATTCCGGCATAGATCACAAATGATACGATACCATCGGGGATGGCTACCCTTGTGAAGCTTCCATAGGCAACATAAAAGAGAAGTAACTGGCCGGCTGTAATGAACAGCCATGCCAGCCACCATATTATCAGTCTTGTCCGGTTGTTAAGAATTGGGTGTTTCATTCACCGGCTGTTTTTCAATAGCTTTTAATCTCGCCACCCCCGAAAACAACTGCGCCTCTTAAAACGAGCTTTTTGGCCGGATCGATGGTTCTGCCCGGTCTCAGTTTGCGTGAATCGCTGAATCCGCCAAGTACAGGTGTAACCTCGAGGATGACGTTCCAGTCGTCGGGGACAATAAGAGTAGCTCCTCCGAATACGCAGGCTATTTCAATTTCCGAAACACCCGGAGCAAGTCCGGCGTTTGTCAGGTCGAGTTCTATACCGCCGAAAATAGCTGTTATCTTTCCTCCCCTGAAATTCTGGGAGACGATCTGTCTTTCTCCGCCTCCGAATACCGAAACATAATCCACGTAATCATCTCCCGATGCGCCTTTCTGGCCCGATATGGAGTGGCTCCAGCTTCCCCGGCGGGACACGATAAAGATTATACCGACAATTATGAATATTGAAGGCCAGAACATGTTGTACATGTGGAAGGTTTCCCTGAATATCAGGGGAATCATGAAAAAGCCTCCAACTGCCATTACTATTATCCCGGCTGTTTTTTCGGTTGCCCCGAGAGTCATCACCAGGCCTATTGTAACAAGGAGCATGGGCCAGCTGAAGATAACATTGTCGATGAAGTCCGGCATTATTCCGGTATTCCTGATAACCAGGAAGAGTCCTGCAAGTACCAGTATAACACCAATCAATACCCTGTTGCTGACGCTGTGAAAGGGTGATTGCATTTTTGAATCACCTTCTTTAAACTTTCCTTTGTCATCCCTGAAGTCGTCCATTGTTTCCATTTTATTGCAGATTATAAAGTTATAATTTAGTTTGTATCTTTTTTCTCATTAACCCCCTTTCTTATTTCCCCCAAGGGGGAAACGAATCCCCCGCTGCAGTCTCCTTCCCCCCTGGGGGAATCCCGAAATATCGGGAGGGAAGGGGGTAGAAATAATAGCAATCATTAAATTTATTGATAATTGCCGTTAGTCATTTCTTATAATTGTTTTCTGTTTCTTTTGAATAAGGATGAAATTATAAAGGCTATCCCGATGAGTATTATCAATGATGGCCAGTATATGGTTCTGATCAGTTCAGGGATCTCGTAATCCCTGTTTTCAATAAAGAACCATGAACCGATTGCAACGAGCACCAGTCCGCCCGTAAACTGGAGATTAAGGAGAAGCAGGACTCCTATGAAAACCAGTACTGTTTCCCAGGTGAAGTATTCCCTTACGCTTCCCAGTCCGAGCAGATCATTTGTAGCTACCAGCATTGCAAGTCCGAGGGTTATCAGGAACATTCCGAATCCTATTTGAGGATGAAGTTCCTTGTCTCTTTTTGGGAAATGATCCTTGTGTGTCATGACCTTAGTTGTTTTCTGAGTCAAAAATACATTTGCAATAAAGTGTCTGCCACAACAAATCGGTAAACTGCGGAAAAATACCGGCAGATAGTCTTAAATAAAGCATGGTGTTACTTTTTTGTTCATAATTTTTTTAATTGGATAAGGATTTATATTTTTGCACACCAAATTTTACAAATATGCCTCTTAATTTTACCATACCGGTCGGAGGGAACAGGAGCGGGCATAATGTGTATGAGTTTGAGATAGACAAGAAGTTTTTTGACCTGTTTGAAGAATCTGAGATAAAGGAAGGAGAGCTTGAGGCGGTTGTTGAAGTTGACAGAAATCCCACACATGCTGATATTTCTTTAAATATTACAGGAAAGGTGAGGATATGCTGCGACAGGTGTCTTGAAGAGTTTGATCATCCGGTAGAATGCAGTAACCGGCTGTATGTCAGATTCGGAAGTGAGAGAGATGAGAGCGATCCCGAGATTATCACACTTCCTCACGACGAGAACGAATTGGATCTGAAGCAGTATTTATATGAATTTATTCATCTGGCGCTTCCGATCCGGAGAACGCATCCAGACGATGCAAGCGGGAGCAGCACATGTGATCCCGTGATGCTTGGAAAGCTCAGGGAACATCTTGTAGATGATGAAGCAGGAGAAAATCCCGGATGGGAAGAATTAAGGAAATTAATGAATGACAATTAAAAAAGATTAAAATGGCACATCCCAAACGTAAACATTCGAAAACCAGGAGAGATAAGCGCAGGACTCATTACAAAGCCACTGCTCCAACGACGGCGAGTTGTTCCAACTGCGGATCTTCTGTTCAGTACCACAGGGTATGTCCCGAGTGCGGTTTCTACAGAGGCAAGCTGGCCATCGAGAAAGCGGCAACTGCCTGAGTTGTCTGATCAAATCCAATAAGCTATGAATATCGGCGTAGATATCATGGGCGGGGATTACGCACCTTCCGCAGTAGTTGAAGGTGTTAGTGATTCTCTTGAGTACCTCTCGTCCGATGACACCCTTGTACTTGTGGGTGATGAAAGAGCCATTGTCGAGAAGCTTGCCTCTCTGAACGTTTCTTCATCACAGCTTAGAATTGTTCCGACGACAGAGGTAATAGGGATGGGTGATCATCCTGCCCGGGCTTTTTCACAGAAGAAGGACTCGAGCATAGCATCGGGGTTCAGGATGCTTAAGGACCGTGAGCTTGACGGTTTCTGCAGTGCCGGGAACACAGGCGCCATGCTTGTGGGCGCAAGTTATACAGTGAATGTGATCCCGGGAGTTTTCAGGCCTGCTCTTGCCACACTGCTGCCCTGTGTAGACGGACGCAACTCCATAATGCTTGATGTGGGGCTGAATCCCGACAGCAAACCCGACGTCCTTATGCAGTACGGCATTCTCGGGAGCATTTATGCCCGTTGTGTTCTGGGCATACCGGATCCCACTGTCGGGCTCCTGAATATAGGACATGAGGAAACAAAAGGCACTGCCGCGGTGAAAGCCGCCTATGAACTGATGAAGGATCATCCGGGGCTGAATTTTGCAGGCAACATTGAGGGGCATTCACTTTTTCATGAGGATATCACCGATGTGGTCGTCTGCGACGGTTTCATAGGGAATATTGTCCTTAAACAGGCTGAAGCTACCTATATGCTGGCAAGGAAAATAAATATAAGCCACCCGTTTTTCGAAAGGCTGAATTTTGAGAATATCGGGGGAACCCCGATAGTGGGGATCAACGCCAACGTTGTTATTGGTCATGGCATTTCGAAGCGGAAAGCCATAATGAACATGATCCTTCAGACGCGGTCGGTTGTGAATGCGAATCTTGCTCAGAAGATCATAGAAGCAATCTGAATTCAATATGGGGAAAATCAGAGCTGTCATAACCGGTATCCATGCATGGGTTCCGGAATACAGGCTGACTAATTCCGAACTCTCCAGGCTGGTCGACACATCCGATGAATGGATAATGCAGAGGGTCGGAATTAAGGAAAGACGCATTTTAAAGGGAGACGGTCTGGGTACCTCGGATCTGGGCGAACAGGCGGTAAGGGGATTGCTCGGGAAGACAAATACCTCACCGGAAGAAGTCGACCTGCTTATTTGTGCCACTATCACACCGGATATGGCATTTCCTGCAACTGCAAACATTATTTCTGACAAGGTAGGTATAAAAAATGCCTTCAGCTTTGACCTGGGAGCTGCCTGTTCAGGATTTCTTTTTGCCCTTCAGACTGCCTCAGCATATATTTCTACCGGAAAATTCAAAAAAGTAGTTGTGGTCGGAGCAGATAAAATGTCGTCCATCACCGATTACACAGATCGTACCACCTGTCCGCTCTTTGGTGATGCTGCGGGAGCTGTGCTGCTTGAACCCACCAGGGAGGAGTATGGAATAATGGACTACATATTGCACACTGACGGGTCAGGGAGGAAGTACCTTCACATGAAAGCGGGAGGATCTGTAAAACCTCCTTCTCATGAAACCGTGGATGCCCGTGAGCATTTCGTCTATCAGGAAGGTCAGAGTGTGTTCAAGTTTGCCGTGGTCAACATGGCCGATGTTGCAGCAGAGATAATGGTAAAGAACAAGCTCAAACCCGAGGATATTGCATGGCTGGTTCCTCACCAGGCCAACCTCAGGATTATAGATGCAACCGGGAGGAGGATGGGGCTTCCCCCTGAAAAGGTCATGGTTAATATCGAGAATTACGGTAATACAACTGCAGCAACAATTCCTCTTTGCCTGTGGGAATATGAGAAAAAGCTTAAGAAAGGAGACAAACTGATCCTTGCTGCCTTCGGAGGAGGCTTCACCTGGGGATCGGTTTATGTCAAATGGGGCTATGATCCGGTTGTATAATTTATTTTAACCCGCAATAGTTTTTATATTTGCGAGTTATTATGTTTGTAAGCGTAATCCTGATAAAAAATGGCAAAATTCAACGAAACGGACAACAACGCAGTTAATCTGATAAGCAACGGCACTGAAATCACCGGAGACGTTAAGTCGAACGGCGACATAAGGATCGACGGTTTTCTTTCGGGGAACCTTAACACAAAGGGGAAAGTGGTCATAGGCCCGACAGGCAGGGTAAAGGGGGAAGTCTATTGCAAGAACTCTGAAGTATCAGGTTCGGTAGAAGGGAAAATTTGTGTGAGCCAGTTGCTGACACTTAAGACAGATTCAAAGATAACCGGAGACATCCTTACCTTCAAGCTTTCAATAGAACCTGGTGCAAAATTCACCGGAAACTGCAAAATGAGCGAAAGCGAAAACAATGAGCCAGCCAGCTTCGGAAAAGAAACAGAAAAAGCAGGAGAAAGAGCCGGAGAAAAAACCGGTAAGTGACGGACTGCACAACTTTGCACGTTACTCCGGAATGGCTTTTCAGATGATGGCCATCATCCTGGTAACCACATGGGGAGGGGTGAAACTCGACAAGGTGCTTGAGCTTGAAACCCCGGTTTTTACTGTTGTTCTGTCGCTTCTGGGAGTTTTTGCTGCCATTTACACCTCCCTGAGGGATTTCATTAAAAAATAAGCCTTAGCGTGAAGGAATTCAGAAAGTGGATTGTGCGGCTTCTGCTGCTCGACACGGCAATTCTTGCTGCCGGATATCTCCTTGGCAGACTGCCGGGAGTGATTGTTCCCATCGATGACCTTGCAATTCTTGTGCTCTCCTTTACATTTATCTCGGTTGTGATCATGCTTGTTTTCTTCACGGGGATGAAGAAAGATCAGGGAGCCAGGACAATGCACATCCTTGTTGCCATAAGTCTTAAACTGCTGCTCGAGCTGTTTCTTGCCCTGATCTGGTTCTTTATTGCCAAAAAAACCTCGCTCACCTCATTGTATTTGTTTTTTGTATTATATTTACCGTTCACGGTGTTCACAACGTTTGCTATGTTTAACACCCTAAAAACCAAATCTTTATAAAATCTTGATCGATTTGAAAAGGATATATTTTACGGGACTTCTGTTTGTTTTCCTTGCCGTTTTCGGAAATACCGCTCCGGCCCAGGAAACGCATTCCGGGGGAGAAGCAGAAGAGGAATTCAATGCCAGCTCATTCATTCTTGATCACATTTCGGATGCTCACGAATGGCACATTCTTACGAAGAAAAACGGGGAACATGTTTCATTGCACCTTCCTGTTATCCTTTATTCAAAAGGAAGCGGATTGCATGTTTTCTCCTCAAAAAAACTTGCACACGGTCATGAGTATAACGGATTCCGTCTTGAGGAAGAAGGTGAACTCAAGGGGACTATTGTGAAGATAAAGTCGGACGGAACAATCGACATGGAGAACAAACCGCTCGACTTTTCGATAACCAAGACGGTTGTGGGCATGATGGCGGCAGCACTTATTGGCCTCTGGTTGTTTCTGGCCCTTGCACGTTCATACAAAAAGACAGGGATAAGTCATCCGAAAGGTATTCAGGGATTTCTTGAACCTATTATTCTTTTTGTAAGGGATGATATTGCGATTCCGAATATAGGGGAGAAGAAGGCAGGGAAATTCATGCCTTATCTGCTGTCGGTTTTCATTTTCATCCTTATAAACAATCTTATGGGGCTGATACCTTTTCCGCCCCCCTTTGGCGCCAATGTGACCGGTAACATTGCCATTACGATGATCCTGGCTCTTTTCACTTTCTTTATGATCCAGCTTAACGGCAACAAAACCTACTGGAAGCATATTTTTGCCGCTCCGGGTGTTCCTTTCTGGCTTCTTCCGATTATGATCCCGGTTGAATTGATTGGTATGGTGTCAAAGCCGTTTGCCCTTATGGTCCGATTGTTTGCGAACATAACGGCCGGACATATTATTGTTCTCAGCCTGGTAGCCCTGATCTTCATTTTCAAATCGCTGGCCGTGGCTCCGGTTTCAATATTATTTGTGATATTCATGGATTGCCTCGAACTTCTGGTGGCATTCCTTCAGGCATATGTCTTCACTCTCCTGTCGGCTCTTTTTATAGGAATGGCAGTAGAGGAAGGACATCATTGATCATTTATTTACAATTAAAAGTTAAAGTTATGACAGGTACATTGGCAGCAATCGGAGCAGGGCTCGCAGTCATCGGAGCAGGTCTTGGCATCGGCAGGATAGGTGGATCAGCTATGGAAGCCATAGCCCGCCAGCCTGAAGCTGCAACAAAAATTCAGTTGGCAATGATTATTTCGGCAGCTCTTATTGAAGGGGTTGCCCTCTTTGCCGTTGTTGTTGCTCTTATTGCCTAAAAGGAAATGAAATCCTTCAACGGTTGGTTGAAGGATTTCTTTATTGAAAACAATTAAAACACAGAATATGATCTTAGTGAGTAATAGTCTTACGACACCCGCAATCGGGACACTCTTCTGGACCGTCGTTATATTCACGCTGTTTTTTCTTATTCTCACGAAATTTGCGTGGAAGCCGATCCTTAACATGGTAAAGCAGAGGGAAGAGATGATCAAGGGATCGCTTGCCTCAGCTGAGAAAGCAAGGAAGGAGATGGTTAAACTTCAGAGCGACAATGAAGCTATTCTGAAGAAAGCCCGTGAGGAGCGCGAAGGTATCCTCAGGGAAGCCAGGGAAGTCCGCGACAAGATGATAGCTGAAGCCAAGGGAAAAGCTGCCGAGGAAGCTGAGAAGATTGTTGAAAAGGCCAGGACAGGCATTGAAAGGGAAAAGGCCATAGCGCTTGCCGATATCAGGGAACAGGTAGCAAATCTTTCAGTGGAGATCGCCTCCAAGCTGCTCGGCGAAAAGCTTAAGCAGACAGGGGAACAGGATAAGCTTATCGACCATTACCTGAAGGATATTGATCTTAAGAAGAACTAAAAGGTTTAGACGGTAATGAACGAAAGCAGAATTTCGGTAAGATATTCGAAAGCTCTTTTCCAGTCGGCTCTTGAAAAGGATATTCTCGACAGGATAAACCAGGACATGGTGCTGATCCGTGATATCTGCACTGTGCCTGAAGTAAGGGAACTCTTATCAAACCCGGTTATCAGGCCGGCAAAAAAATCGGAAACTCTCAGTAGGATTTTCGGAAAGGACATCCATCCTCTTTCCCTCTCGCTGGTGGAGCTTGTGGTGAAGAATGGCAGGGAACGTTATCTTCCATCAATTGCAAGAGTGTTTGTTCATGAGACAAAGAAGCACAGGGGGATTACCGAATCGGTGCTTACCACGGCAGTTAAGATAGATCCGGAACTTAAGAAGCAGGTTTCCGGTATGATTGAGAAACTGCTTGATACGAAAGTAGATCTTAAGGAGAACATTGATGAATCGATTATTGGCGGATTCATTCTCAGGGTTGAGGATAATTATGTTGATGCCAGCATAAGGAACAAGTTAAGGAAGATCAGATCGGAACTTGTTACGGGAACCTTTGAGAGACGTATTTAAGCATAAAGGAATTATAAGCAATAAAATATGGCAAGTATTAAACCAGCAGAAGTTTCAAAAATCCTCCGACAGCAGCTTGAAGGCATTCAGACCGGCGTTGAGCTTGAAGAGGTTGGTACTGTCCTTGAGGTTGGCGATGGTATCGCCCGCATTTACGGACTGTCGAATGCAGAGTCGAACGAGCTTATCGAGTTCGAGAATGGCATTGAGGCGATTGTGTTAAACCTTGAAGAGGACAATATTGGCGCTGTTCTTCTCGGTCCTACCGAAGAGATCAATGAAGGCGACATAGTCAAGCGTACGGGGAGGATAGCTTCCATAAAAGTCGGGGAAGGCTTGTTGGGAAGGGTTATTACTCCGACAGGTCAGCCTCTTGACGGCAAAGGACCGGTTGAAGGGGATCTGTATGAGATGCCTTTCGAAAGGAAAGCCCCGGGTGTAATTTTCCGTCAGCCTGTAAAGCAGCCTCTGCAGACAGGTATTAAGGCTATCGACGCCATGATACCTATCGGAAGAGGACAGCGTGAGCTTATTATCGGCGACCGTCAGACGGGTAAGACCGCCATTGCGATCGATACAATCATTAACCAGCGAAGCAATTTTGAAAAGGGCAAACCGGTATATTGCATATATGTGGGAATAGGACAGAAGGGCTCCACAGTAGCGAATATTGCAAAGACGCTTGAGGAGCACGGAGCGCTCGATTATACTGTGATAGTTCTTGCCACAGCTTCCGACCCTGCCGCTTCACAGTTCTATGCACCTTTTGCAGGAGCAGCCATTGGCGAGTTTTTCCGCGACACGGGCCGTGATGCACTGATCATATATGACGACCTTTCGAAGCAGGCGGTGTCATACCGCGAAGTCTCGCTTCTGCTCCGTCGTCCCCCGGGCCGTGAAGCATATCCCGGCGACGTTTTCTATCTGCACTCGAGGCTCCTCGAAAGAGCTGCCAAGGTGATCGAATCAGACGACGTGGCAAGGCAGATGAACGACCTTCCCGAGTCGATACGACACATGGTAAAGGGAGGAGGATCACTTACGGCCCTTCCTATAATTGAAACACAGGCAGGCGACGTTGCTGCATACATCCCCACCAACGTGATCTCCATCACCGACGGACAGATATTCCTTGAATCAAGCCTCTTCAACGCAGGTGTGCGTCCGGCTATCAACGTAGGTATATCAGTGTCGAGGGTAGGGGGAAATGCCCAGATCAAGTCGATGAAGAAGATTGCAGGTACCCTGAAGGTGGACCAGGCCCAGTACCGCGAACTGGAAGCTTTCTCGAAATTCGGTTCCGACCTCGACGCATCCACACTTGCAATCCTTAATAAAGGATCGAAGAACGTCCAGATACTTAAGCAGGGTCAGTATTCTCCCATGCCGGTTGAAAGACAGGTCGCAATAATTTTCTGCGGGACCATGGGACTTCTGAAGGATGTTCCTGTGAACAAGGTGAAGGAGTTTGAGACAGAATATCTCGAATACCTGGAGCTGAAGCACAGGGATGTGCTCGATCAGCTCGGTGCAGGAGTACTGAATGACACTATTACCGACACCCTTGAACGTACTGCCCGTGAGCTCGTAAAGAAATACAAGTCCTGAACGGGAAGGGATAACTGAAAAACTTGATCTTGAATGCCTAATTTAAAAGCAATACGGGTAAGGATAGCCTCTGTGAAATCGACACGGCAGATTACTTCTGCCATGAAGATGGTATCCGCCGCCAAACTGAGAAAAGCGCAGGATAAGATTGTCAGGCTGAGGCCCTATGCGAACAAGCTTCACGACATCCTTGTGAATCTTTCGCAAAGTCTTGCAGAATCGCAGGTTGAAAACATTTATGCAAGGGAAGGGGCTCCGGAGAATATACTTATTGTGGTTGTTACATCGAACCGCGGTCTGTGCGGCGCTTTCAACTCAAATGTGATAAAGGAAGCCAGAAGGATAGTTGCCGAGGATTACCTCGACCAGTACAAGAAAGGCAAGGTGAGCTTCCTTACAATAGGAAAGAACGGGTTTGACAACCTCAGGAAACAGAAATTCTCAATTGCTGCGGAACAGAACGATCTTCTCAACGATCTTACCTTCGAGCGTACCGTGGCTGTAGCAGAGAAGGTGATGCAGGCTTTCACCACTGGCGAATACGACAGGGTGGAGCTGGTGTACAATCATTTTAAGAATGCAGCTGTTCAGCAGCTTACAAGGGAGGTGTTTCTTCCTGTCGAATCAGTGAAGGAAGAGGTAAAAGGTTCAGCCAATGCCGATTACATTTATGAACCGGGTAAGGAAGAGATTATAAGGGAGCTAATCCCTAAATCGCTTAAGATACAGTTCTACAAGGCTGTGCTTGATTCCTTTGTAGCTGAGAACGGAGCCAGGATGACTGCAATGCACAAGGCTACGGATAATGCCACAACCATGATAAGCGAGCTTACCCTGCAGTACAACAAAGCAAGGCAGGCATCCATCACCAACCAGATACTTGAAGTTGTCAGCGGAGCAGAAGCGCTGAAAGGATAAGAAAAGAAATTCCGCCAGTAAAAAGGATATGTACACTCAACCGGAGCTGAAGAAGATAATAGACACATCGCTTGTCAACCTTTCCTACAATACGGAATCGGAAAGGCTGACCGATCCGGTCAGGTACGTACTGTCGATCGGGGGGAAGAGGATCAGACCGGTACTGGCCCTGCTGGCATGCAATCTGTACAGCGACAAGATAGATGAGGCTGTTATACCGGTCACAGGTCTTGAGGTCTTTCACAATTTTACTCTTGTCCACGACGATATAATGGACAAAGCTGCCGTCAGAAGGGGGTTTTCCACGGTCCACACCAAATGGAATGTCAACCAGGCAATACTTTCAGGCGATGTAATGGTTTTCATGACAAATGAATGCCTGCTCCAGAGTCCTGCTCACCTGCTTCAGAAAGTATTCAGGATCTTTAACAAGACAGCCACTGAAGTATGTGTTGGCCAGCAGCTTGATATGGATTTTGAGAAGGCAGCCATTGTGTCGAGAGCCGAATATCTGAGGATGATAGAGCTCAAGACGGCGGTGCTTATAGCAGCCTCTGCAAGGATAGGCGCATTGTTTGGCGGAGCTGACGACAGGGAAGCTGAGCTGATGTATGAATTCGGGAAGAACCTTGGACTGGCATTCCAGGTCTGGGACGACATTCTCGATACCTATGGCGATAAGAAGGTATTCGGAAAGACCACGGGAGGCGATATAATAGCAGGCAAAAAGACTTTCCTTTATGTGAGAGCTATGGAAATTGCCACAGCTGATCAGAAGAAGAAGCTTCATGAATTGTATGCTGCTGATTCCGATCCGGCTGTAAAGGTAAAGGAAGTGACTGATTTTTACGACCAGCTCAGGATAAAGGCTTTTGCTGAGAGTCTGATGGAGGATTATCACCGGAGCGCAATGGAATTTCTTGATAAAGCCGGCGTCGCGGCCGACAGGAAGGCGGAACTTATACAGATGGCAGGATCGCTTTCAGGACGTGATCATTAAGAAAGAAGTTATTTGAATTAAAAGAGAAACAAAGTTAAACAACAATAATAATTCGGATTTATGGCAAAGAATACTGGGAAAATAAGCCAGATCATCGGCCCGGTGGTTGACGTGGTGTTCGACAGGCAGGGTGTTGAAATGCCTGATATCTATGACGCCCTCGAGATCAAAAGGAATGATGGCACATCCCTTATCGTTGAGTGTCAGCAGCATATCGGTGAGAATACTGTAAGAACCATTGCGATGGACTCGACCGACGGATTGCGCAGAGGCATGGAAGTAATTGCAACGGGAGCGCCTATCACTATGCCTATCGGAGACCAGATCAAGGGACGTCTCATGAATGTGACAGGTGAGGCTATCGACGGGATTGGCTCGCTCGACAGGAAAGGAGGATATCCTATTCACAGAAAACCGCCTCAATATGAAGAACTTTCGACAGAAAAAGAGGTTCTTTATACGGGGATCAAGGTTATCGACCTTATCGAGCCTTACTCAAAGGGAGGGAAGATCGGTCTGTTCGGAGGTGCAGGTGTCGGGAAAACTGTTGTTATCCTTGAGCTTATCAACAATATTGCAAAGGCCTATTCCGGATTGTCAGTTTTTGCCGGTGTCGGAGAGAGAACCAGGGAGGGCAATGACCTTCTGCGCGAGATGCTCGAAGCCGGCGTTATAAACTACGGAAAGGATTTCCTCAAAAATATGGAGTCAGGAGGATGGGATCTTTCAAAGGTCGATCACTCAGCTCTCAGGGAATCGAAGCTTGCTCTGGTCTTCGGCCAGATGAACGAACCTCCGGGAGCAAGGGCAAGGGTTGCACTTTCCGGACTTTCGGTCGCTGAGCACTTCAGGGATGGTGACGGGAAGAGCGGCGGAAGAGATATCCTTTTCTTTATGGACAACGTTTTCCGTTTCACCCAGGCCGGATCGGAAGTATCCGCTCTGCTGGGACGTATGCCTTCAGCTGTAGGTTACCAGCCTACTCTTTCAACAGAGATGGGGATAATGCAGGAACGCATCACATCGACACGTCATGGTTCCATCACATCGGTTCAGGCAGTATATGTACCCGCCGACGACCTTACCGACCCTGCTCCTGCAACAACATTTGCCCACCTCGATGCCACAACGGTTCTTAGCCGTAAGATCTCCGAGCTTGGTATTTATCCGGCTGTCGATCCTCTCGATTCGACATCCAGGATCCTTACCGCAAACATAGTCGGGGAAGCTCACTACAACTGCGCACAGCGCGTCAAGGAAATACTTCAGAGGTACAATGAACTTCAGGATATCATTGCCATCCTCGGTATGGATGAACTTTCTGAAGAGGACAAGCTCGTAGTTCACAGGGCAAGGAGGGTTCAGAGGTTCCTTTCGCAGCCTTTCCATGTTGCCGAACAGTTCACTGGCATAAAGGGAGCTCTTGTGTCGATAGAGGATACAATCAAGGGGTTCAATATGATTCTCGAAGGGAAAGTTGACCAGTATCCGGAATCGGCATTCATGCTGGTCGGTACCATCGAGGATGCAATTGAAAAAGGAGAGAAAATTCTCGCCCAGTCAAAGTAATCAGTAAGCCGGAATTCGGTAACCGGTAATCGGTATTCGGTATTCTCACACCGCATATCGCATACCGCACACCGCACGCCGCTTTACCAGCAACGAATTCAAAATGAAGATAGAAATCATCACTCCTGACAAAAAAGTATATGAGGGGGAGATCAAATCAGTAAGGGTCCCCGGCAAGAAGGGCTCTTTTCAGGTGCTGAAAGACCATGCTCCCATTATTTCAACTCTCGAGAACGGACCGGTGATCATCGTCGACATGGCAAATGTTGAATCATCATTCGAGATCAACGGGGGTGTAATTGAAGTAAAGGCCAATAAGATCATCCTGCTGGCTGAATCGGTAAAATAAACTCATCTCTGATGACTCCCGAGGAATTCAGGAAACACGCCCACGAACTGGTCGACTGGATGGCCCGTTATATGGAGGAGGTTGAAAAGTATCCGGTAAAATCGCCCGTAAAGCCGGGAGAGATATTCAGCAAGCTTCCCGACGATCCTCCTGTAAAGCCGGAACCATTTGAAGCGTTCATGAGGGATATGGACGAGATCATTATGCCGGGCATCACTCACTGGCAGAGTCCGAATTTCTATGCTTATTTCCCGGCCAATACAAGCGGCCCGTCTATTCTGGCCGAGATGGCAATGGCGACCCTTGGCGCTCAGTGCATGATATGGGAGACATCCCCGTCAGCCGCAGAACTCGAGGAGAAGATGATGATATGGCTGAGAGACCTTATTAAGCTTCCCAGTGCTTTCGAGGGGGTTATCCAGGATTCGGCTTCAACTTCAACTCTTGCTGCAATTCTTACGGCAAGGGAGAAAGCCACCGGTTTCAGGGTGAATGACGAGGGAGCAGCTTCATTTCCGGGATTGAGGGTTTATTGCTCGGAACAGACTCATTCCTCGGTTGAAAAAGCTGTCAAAATAAGCGGTATAGGCAGGAATAACCTGGTGAAAATTCCGGTGAGGAAGGATTTCACCATGGACGTGCAGAAGCTCAGGGAGGCGGTTGAAAATGATAAAAAAGCGGGTTTAACACCATGCTGCGTCATTGCCACGCTTGGAACGACAGGGACAACGGCCATCGATCCCCTGAAGTCCATAGGAAGGATATGCGCCGAGAACGGCATATGGTTCCATGTAGATGCCGCAATGGGAGGGACCGCACTTATCCTTCCGGAATATCAATGGATGCTCGATGGGAGGGAGTTTATAGATTCAATTGTTTTCAATCCTCACAAGTGGATGTTCACCGGATTCGACTGCTCGGCATACTTCGTTAAAAACCCTGCTTATCTTATCAGAACATTTGAGATACTGCCGGAATACCTCAGGACCAGGACCAGGGGTGAGGTAAACGATTACCGCGACTGGGGAGTGCCTCTGGGGAGAAGATTCAGGGCCCTCAAGCTCTGGAGCGTTATCCGGATGTATGGTGTTGAGGGGCTTCGCGACAAGGTACGCGGGCATCTCAGGATAGCCAAGAGGCTGGCGGAACTGATCATGAGTGAGAATGATTTCCAGATACTTGCGCCTGTTACCCTTAATGTGGTTTGCTTCAGATACAAACCTGCAGGAAAGGATGAAGATGAGATCAACAGGCTTAATGAAGCTTTGAACCACCGGCTGAACGACGGAGGTAAGATTTACCTCACTCATACCAGGGTAAACGGACTTTACACACTGCGGATGGTCACCGGGCAGACGAATGTCACTCCGGAGCATGTTGAAAGAGCCTGGGAACTGATCATGAAAACGGCCAGGGGGATTTAAACTGATCCACTGTGTCTTCTTTTTTTGTGAGATTCTTTGGCTGGCAAATAGTAACAGAAAAATGCCTGGACAATTTTGCGAAATACACTCCATCCCAGCCTTGAGGGCTGGTCTTCCAGTAGCCCCGGTTTCGCCCGGAGCAGGGACATTATTACCAATCCGACCCTGGAAGGGTGGCCTTCAGCTATCATTATCACAAATAATTTAAACACATCACATAAATAATTGGAAGTCAACCCTTCCAGGGTTGTTGATATTGTGTTGTTCCTTTTTCCCGGGGTGTGACCCGGGCTACTGGGAGATGACACCCCGGGTGTCATTAAAGAAAAGCTTAATATCTTGTTTCATAGATAATTCTGAAAGTATTAACCTGGTCGTGGTTTTGGGTGTCTTTCACTTCAAAACAGGGAAAAGTACAGGAACGATTTATGAAAACAACGGGGAGGTTCTATAAATTGTATCTGCCGATACCTTTTCCTCTACCGATATTCATACCGAAGATGTCGATGCCGAACAGCATCTTAAGGTAAGGCGTTTCGCCAAAGGCCCTCCATGAAGCTTCCATCCCCGATGATATCATGAAAGGTATCCTGAACAGGTAAAAATCAGCCATCAGCTGAACCCCGAACGACTCGAATTTCTCCTTGTAATCGTGGTTTTCAAATGTAATCGCCCTTCTTCCTTCTTCGTCAAGGCCGGAAATAAAGATGTAATTGTCCTTCCCGACCGATTGATCATAGAACAGATCCGATCTTATCCGTGTCATGTAAAGGATCCCGCCAAGCTTCAGATCAGGATAGGCTACCGGCATGTAATAATCGACAGAGGTGGTGAGCAGTTCCTGTGAGATGATATTGTCGTACCATTCATCCGCATCAGATTTCTGAGCTCCGATATATCCTCTGGCAAAACCGATCCTGTTGCCAAGAATGAATTTCTCAGGATTTTGCTTTTCAGCCTCCAGTTTCAGCCTTAAACCATGGTTTTTCACAAGTCCCGGAAAATACAGCGAAAGCTTTCCCGACAGTATATCTCCGTAAATAGCGCCATCGAAAGGATAATCGGAATAACTCATATCGATAGTCTGTGCCCATGCGGGATAAATATCCCTGGTGGCCGGGCGCCTGTATCTGGAGAAATATATTCTTCCGGTCAGCTGGTTCTGAAGGTTATCGTAGCTGCCATTCTCAGAAAGGTATATGTAATCATTTTTAATCGAGGAGGAAGCTGACAGGTAAAGCTGCTTTGTGAAACTTCCGCCCCTGAATACCAGTGGGAGAAAAATCTTGTTGTTCCAGGAGTATCCGTCTGAAAGTATATCGGGATCGGCTACATCCTGGTTGAACTTTTCGACGTTAACGGGATTTCCGAATTCAATACCCGATTCAAATACCGGATACCAGCCGAACCATTTAATATTTGAATGCAGCTTGTGTCTCTGGCCGGAGTATTCGTATCCGAAGGTAGATATCAGTGTGCTGAGATCGTTCTGAGTCATCAGGGTGAACCCGGGAGCCAGGGTTGAAAGGTCGTCCTGTATCTCATCAATATCGGCGTAGAATGGCATCCAGCTGTGAAAGCGGAAAAGATTTTTCCATTTTCTGTAAGGCGACGGGAAATAGACTTTACCGGAAGCGGTTCCGGCCTCAGGTTCATGTCGTTCAAACCGGTTTATAAGATAGGAAGCATGTGAATTTTGGGAAGCATCAGCAACCTTAAACTCCGGGATGACGGCAGTTACTATATTGTTTCCCGATGAAGAATAATCGGTAAAAAGCATTTCCTTTTCGTTTATGTTAAGATCGGTTGCACCAAACCTTGAGCATGTCAGCTGTATATCCGGGCTATGGGGTAGGCGGAGAAAAATATTCTCGGTTCCGTTCAGGGAGCTGACATAGAAAAGGGAATCGTTTCTGAGAAATGAGGACTGAATATCATTTGTGCCTGCATCAACAAGTGTCTTCCAGCTGTTTCTTTCAAGGTCGAACTGAAGAATACCTTCTCCCTGCTCGTTAAGGTGGATCACTGTAATATTTCTTCCTGTGTCGTCCCATTGAGGGCTCTGGAGTGAGGCGTTGCCCGGCGCCTTAATAGTACTTAGTTTCCCGCCGGTGACGGCGTCGAGGATGTTCAGGGTGTTAATATTGCCTGTGCTGTTTTCGACAGCTGCAATAAGTTTACCGTCGGGAGATATGGAAGCCGACATGTACCTTGTCTTCTTTGTGAGTCTGCGGACCTTGTTTTCATTGATATCCATTACCATTATGTCGGACCATTCCCTGTTTGCCCATCTGGCGTCGGAGTGAGTCTCAACCCAGACAAGCAATCCGTTGGCAAAGGATATGTAATAAGGGTTGATATAGCCCGGGATATGAATTCTTTTCTCGCTTTTATCCGATGGCTTTATCATAACGAAATAAGGAGGATCCGCCAGGGATGTTCTGACTGCTATAATGGCATCGCTGCCTGCCTTAACGGGAGAATGATAATTAATGAATTCCTTTCCTTTTGGAGGATTCAGAACAGGATATGAGATTGCCCGGGTTCCTGAGTCGTCTGCTGTCCATATGGTCCTGAGTGAATCGAAGGTCTCGTCAAAGAGTCTTTTTTTTGTAAGAGAAGCTGATTTTCTCAGGCTCAGGTTCACCGGATTTATAAGGAATGGAGCATTTCCGGTGAGGTTGAGTGCTTTCCGCCATATCTGCCTTTCGTATTCCGAGTACGACCAGGCCATCATCTGGTAGCCGTACTGGTAGTGGTTGGGGATATAATCCCTGAATGAGCCATTGACAGATTTGTCGTATGAGAAAACATTTCCTCTTTCTATCATCAGAGCTTTGAGCTGTTTCTGAAATGATGCGGCTCTTCCGCGTCCGGAGCCGGTAAGTACAGATTCGGAAAACACGGCATCGCCTTCAAGGTGCCACAGTGGGAGCAAAGCTGAAACCATGCCTGTGAACTGTTGTCCCGACAAAACCGACATTGCCTTTGTGAACCCCCTGTTTATCGATTCCAGCTGCATCACGTGAGTAAGCTCATGGATGGTCAGCTGGGTGTTTGCATCGAGCGGGATGGAGTTTTGCTCGGGGGTGGGGTAGATCTCCATTCTATCGGGAGCCCATGCTACATATCCGTTGGATTCAGTTGTATGATTGTGAATAATAACAGGTATTCTGAACTTTTTGACAGGATATATTTCCGAGAGCTGCGCCCAGGCTTTGTCGAGCGACCGGGCAAAATCGATACCTGCTTCACCGTATGTCTTCGGATAAATTACTGTAAACCGGTCGGTCCTGATCTGCATCCATCTGAGTGAAGCCGGATCCTGACCTGTGTTGTAATACTGGGCCGACGCAATCGAGGTGAAGAGAAATGACACAAGAAAAGCCAGAGTCCGGTAATATTTCATTGATAGCAATTTATACAAAAATAGCAAAAATAGCCTGTCAGACTGTAATTGGACAAAGTCTGAAAAATTCGTAATTTCACCACCCGGTCATTTGAGTGAATTCCGGAAAAACCAAAGCATTCTGATGGGAAAAAAGTTTAAGTTGACAGAAACAATAAGCGGCTGGGTGGTATTTGCTGCAGCTCTTGTCACCTACCTCCTTACCCTTGAGCCAACAGCCAGTCTGTGGGATTGCGGGGAATATATTGCATCGGCGTTCAAGCTCGAAGTAGGTCATCCTCCGGGGAACCCTGTATTCATGGTTATTGCCAGGTTTTTTTCATTTTTTGCCTTTGGCGATACTTCAAGGGTGGCCGCGACCATAAATGCGATGTCGGCTCTTGCAAGCGCATTCACTATACTTTTCCTTTTCTGGACCATAACCCATCTTGCAAGAAGGATACTTGCAGTGAAAAACGCTGAGCCCGGAACATCGCAGACTATTGCTATTATTTCGGCCGGCGCTGTTGGAGCTCTTGCTTTTACCTTTTCCGATTCCTTCTGGTTTTCAGCGGTTGAGGGTGAGGTATATGCTTCCTCGTCATTTTTTACAGCTCTTGTTTTCTGGGCAATCCTTAAGTGGGAGGATGTTGCCGATGAGGAATATGCAAACAGGTGGATCATTCTGATAGCTTTCCTTATGGGGCTGTCGATCGGGGTGCATCTTTTGAATCTTCTGGCGATACCGGCAATTGTGCTGGTTTACTATTTCCGCAGGTATGAGTTTTCATGGAAAGGCTTTGCCCTTTCTCTCGGAGTTTCAGTTATTGTTCTCGCTCTTCTGCTTTATGGTATTATGCCGGGGCTTGTCACAATTTCTTCAAGGCTCGACATGGTCTTTGTCAACAATCTTAAAATGCCTGCCAACAGCGGTATGATTTTCCATTTTATCCTGCTTGTGATATTCTTTTCTCTTGCAGTAAGGGCGACTCTGTATTCATCCGACCGTACAAGGAATGCGGCATTTGCAACAGGGGCCATGCTCTTGTCAGGGATATGGGTGATTTCAGGATCCATATTGCTGAATCTTGTTGTTCTTGCTGCCGTTTCATGGTTTATGTGGTACCTTGCAGGCAAAGACCGGGTAACCCTCAATACTGTTCTCACCTCAGTTGTAGTAGTTCTAATAGGATTTTCGGCAAATGCAATAATTGTTATCAGGGCAAATGCCAATCCGCCCCTTAATGAGAATCAGCCTGAGAATCCGTTCAGCCTGCTTTATTTTCTCAATCGTGAGCAATATGGATCGCGTCCTCTTTTCAGGGGACAGTATTACAATGCTCCGGTGATTGACTATGCCAACGGGAAGCCGAAATATGTTCTGGAGGATGGAAAATACATTGTCAGCGCTTATGATCTGGAGCGGGTGTATGATGAGAGGTTCCTTACACTTTTTCCCAGGATGTGGAGCGATCAGGCTGATCACGAAGCCATATACCGGGAATGGGGAAAGGTAAAAGGTGTTCCTGTATCGGTTACGAATCAGTCGGGCGAGAAGGAGATAATACGCAAACCGAAGTTCAGTGAAAATCTTAAGTTCATGTTTTCTTATCAGTTCGGTTATATGTACTTAAGGTATTTCATGTGGAATTTTGCAGGAAAGCAGAATGACACCCAGGGTACCGGGGGGGCGATCAACGGGAACTGGATAAGCGGATTCAGGTTTCTCGACGAACCCCGTACGGGATCGCCTGACCTGCCGCCGGGGATGAAAGGCGATACATCCAGGAATGTCTATTACCTGCTTCCCTTGCTGCTGGGGCTTGTCGGAATATTTTACCAGCTTAACCGCGATTTTAAGAACTGGTGGGTGGTGCTTCTCTTGTTCCTGATGACCGGGGCCGCCATAGTCTTCTATCTTAATCAGTATCCCAACCAGCCCAGGGAGAGGGATTATGCTTATGCAGGGTCCTTTTACTTCTTTGCGGTGTGGATAGGCCTTGGGGTTCTTGCCCTCTGCGAAGCGCTGTCGGGGATACTTGGGGAGAAGGTTTCTGCCCCTGCTGCAGGCGCCCTGTGTATGGCAGTGCCGGTGCTGATGGCTGTTCAGAACTGGGATGATCATGACCGTTCGGGCCGTTACCTGGCCCGCGATGTAGCCTTCAATTATCTTAATTCGTGCGCCCCGAATGCCATTCTGCTTACAAATGGAGACAACGATACCTTCCCCTTGTGGTATGCACAGGAGGTCGAGGGAGTCCGGACGGATGTAAGGGTATGCAATCTGATGCTTCTCAATACCGACTGGTATATCAATCAGATGAAGAGGGCTACCTATGAGTCGGCTCCGTTGCCTGTAACCCTTCCTCCACGGAAGTACTATGACGGAGTGAACAACCAGGTTTTCATTGTCGAGAAGACAACAGATCCGGTAAATATCTCCACGGTAATCGACTGGGTGATGAGCGACAATAAGGCCACCAAGGTCCAGATATCTGCAAACGAGATTCTTGATGTCATTCCGTCGAGAACGATAAGAATACCGGTCGATCCGGCGAAGGTGATTGCATCGGGAACTGTGAAGCCGGAAGATGCTGACAAGATTGTACCATATATAGACATCAAACTGAAGGGAAGCTCTATACTGAAGAGCCAGCTCATCCTTCTCGATATCCTTGCTCACAACAACTGGGAACGTCCCATTTATTATGTTACAGGTTACCATGATGATGCCCTGGGGCTTGAAGAATATTTCCAGCTTGAGGGGCTTGCCTACAGGCTTGTTCCTATTAAGTCGGAGAACAGGAGCTGGCAGGAGTATGGGAGGATCGACCCGGACATATTGTATGAGAATGTGGCAAACAAATTTGTCTGGGGCGGCGCCAATGATCCTGATGTAAACCTCGATTACCATCATCTGAGGACTCTGATGGTTATTAAAGCCAGGCTTATCTATGCCCGGCTGGCAAAGTCACTTGCAGCAGAAGGAAAGAACGAGAAAGCGCTGGCTGTTCTTAACGAATGCATGGAGCAGCTTCCTCCTGAAAAGTTCCCTTACGATCCGTATTTCACCGATCTGATAGGGAGCTATTTTGCGGCGGGTGATTCCGTCAGGGGAGTTCAGCTGGCCAGGGATATGAGCTCATATTATTTTGAGAGGCTCGATTATTTCCTGAAGCAGGGTCCGTATGTGGTAAGCTCGGCGGAATATGAGATCCAGTCGGCCATTCAGTACACATCCAAAGCTGCGACCTTCTGTGAGCAGTACGGTCAGAAGGAAGCAGGGGAGGAGCTTAACGGGAAGCTGGAGGACTATTATGCAGAATATGTTGGCAAACAGAGGGTCCCTGAGAATTAAAAATTATTCCGCCCCATTCGGGGCGGGAAATCATATTGTTGCCGTTTTGGATGGGCTCCGCCCATCCCTACCGATATTTCAGGCCTACGGCCTGGTAATGATTCAAATTATCCCGTTGGCATAAAAATGCCGGAATGCCGCAATCATAAACTCAGTGGAAACTGCATATTATTAAGAACGGGTAACAATCACAGCTCCGTAGGAGCTGCATATCGGTAGGGACGGGCTGCATATTATTAAGAACAGGTTTGATCGTTTAATTGGCAGCATACCCAATAATAACATTCACAGCTCCGTAGGAGCTGCATATCGGTAGGG
>ERZ795055.812-NODE-812-length-26895-cov-4.697765_pt1 | contig 26895 bp, 36 predicted proteins | sample MGYA00375139_ERZ795055 | MGnify/ENA primary metagenome ERZ795055 (study PRJEB30184, sample SAMN05720283) | anaerobic digester metagenome | isolation source: active sludge of municipal wastewater-treating anaerobic digesters | place: USA | collected 2015-01-23 ... | reverse complement strand
GACGTCGGCAAACCGGTTTACGCATCCGCCGATGGGACCTTTACCCTGACCACGGGCAGCAATTCCAAGATCGGATGGGTCCACCGCTACGTGACGACCAATACCTGCATCGTGGCTTTCAGCGCGGAGCCGGAGGACACTGTCAGCGATTCCAAGGCGGCGTCCCTGTCTACGCTCACGTCCACGGCGGACAGCAAGGCGGTTTCGAATTCAGTCGTCGAATCCGGAAACAAGAGCATCGCGGCCAGCGCTGCGGTGTCCCTGTCAACCATCGTTTCTGCGAACCTCAGCACCGGTAACAGCAAGGACGTTTCGCAGTCCACGATTATCAGCACGCTGGACAGCAAGGTCACGTCTTTCCACGCGTAACGGAATGACGGATGCAAGGTGAAAAACGCATGAGAATCGCCCACTGGACGGAGAAGATCGGCTCGGGAATGAGCCGGGTTGCCGAGGAGATGGCCGAGATCGAACGGATTCTCGGCCTGGACTCCGCGGTCCACAACCCGTTTCAGGCCGTATCCGATGAAGCCCGTTCGGCGGACGTGCATGTGATCCATCAGCACCTTCCGGATGAGTTCCACGGGGACAAATTCCGGAAGGTGTACGTCACCCACGGCACGCCGGAGCATGTGTTCCAGAGCTCCGTCGAGGCGGGACTTAACCAGGGCTACGGCGCGAGCGACCCGTTCATGATCGCCCAGCAGTGGCTGCGCGTATCGGACGCGGTGGTCACCTTCTGGCCGCGTATCCGTGCGATCTGGCAGGATCTCTGCCAGAAGCCGAAACGGGTCCATCTTGTTCCGATGGGCATTGATCTGGATTACTGGCAGCAGGGTCAGACCCGCGGGAAGTACGCCGGGGTTCCGAGCGTCTTCACGGCGGAGAACTGCCACTACATCAAATGGCCCCTGGACCTGATCATCATGTGGCCCTGGGTCGTCGACCAGGTTCCCGGCGCAAGGCTGCATCTGGCCTATCTGCCCCGGGACCAGCATCGCTGGTGGTTCCCATGGATGCACTGCAACGGCAGCGCTTTCAAGAGCTACATCAGCGGACAGCCTCTGGCCTGGCCGGATCTGCGTAACGCATTCCAGTCCACCGATTATTACCTCGGACTGGTCCGTTACGGCGATTACGACCGCATTTGCCTCGAAGCCAGGGCGGCCGGGGCGAAGGTCATCTCCTGGGCGGGAAACGATTACGCCCATTACTGGATCCACGAAGGGGACCAGCGGGATCAGGCGAAGGAACTGATCGCCGTCCTGCGCGGAGAAGTCGAACCGCGCCCGGTCCTGGACGTGCCGGACCGCAAACAGATGGGTGAAGCCATGGTCGAGGTTTACCGGGAGGTGCTCCATGGATAACCTGGTCACGGTTTACGAACCGTCGAATATTTACGGGACGCCCGTCCTGGGGAAGAACGTCAAGATCGGCGCCTTCTGTGACCTGGGAGACGCCGTGATCGGCGACAACGTCAGCGTCGGGGCCTTCGGCTTTATACCGGGCAAGGTCCGGATAAAGGACGGCGCCTGGCTCGGTCCTCGGGTGACCTTCACCCACACCTTTCCGCCCGCGACACCTGCGGACTGGAAGGAAACGATCGTCGGAGAAAATGTGAAGATCGGCGCGGCGGTGACCATCCTCTGCGGGATCCACATCGGAAACAACGCCATTATCGGGGCGGGCTCGGTTGTCACGAAGGACGTCCCCGCAGGCGAAACGTGGGCCGGGGTGCCGGCCAGACCCATTAACAACAAAATCACTTAATAAGGAGGCCCACAATGGGAGCATCAGGATTAGGGAGCCGAGCAATCATCGGCGAGTTTTTCGCAAGGTTGAACGCAGATCCGGGCATGGCCTGGGTGAACGACGCATCCATGCTGTTCGACAGCAATCAGGAAAGCGAGACTTACAAATGGCTGGGGATGGCCCCCGCCATGAGAGAGTGGATCGGCGGCCGTCACGCGAAGGGGTTCCGCGAGAACGGCGTCACGATCGTAAACAAGACCTACGAATCGACCATGGAAGTCCTGGTCGATGAAATCCGCCGAGACAAGACCGGACAGGTCATGCTGCGGGTCGCGGAGCAGGCACAGCGGGCCAACGCACACTGGGCATCCCTGCTCACATCCCTGCTGGTTGCCGGAGAGGCGGCCGGCGGCGAGTGCTACGACGGACAGTATTTCTTCGACACGGATCATTCCGAAGGCGATTCCGGAACCCAGGACAACGACCTGACCGGGGCCGCAACCACGAGCACGATCCCGACAGCGGCCGAGGCCGAGACGGCCGTCATGGCCTGCGTCGGCGCCATCCTCGGTTTTAAGGACGACCAGGGCGAACCCATGAACGAGGGCGCAAGCCGTTTCCGGATCGTGGTGCCTCCGGCGTATTTCGGGCCTTTCGCGTCGCTCATGAGCAACGATTATATCGCCGCCGGGCAGAGCAATCTGGTCAAGAACATCGACGGTTTCAATTTCGCGCTGACGGTCAACCCGCGGCTTACCTCATCGGCGAAGTTCTACGTCTTCCGCGCCGACGGGTTTGCCAAGGCCCTGATCCGTCAGGAGGAAGAGCCGATTACCGTATCGGCCATCGCCGAAGGGTCCGAGCTGGAGTTCAACGAGAACAAGCACCATTACGGGATCAAGGCAATCCGCAACGTGGGTTACGGTTACTGGCAGTACGGCTGCCTGTACACCTTTACCTAACCGCTAACGTTAACCATCAGGGGCGGTTAGCGCCGCCCCTTTTTTGGAAAGTAGAAGCGAACGGGCCGGGATGCTCGAACATCCCCCGGAAGGGTTAACAGGCAAGGCCCGCCGCCATGAATCTCAAAGCATAAAAAGGGGGGCCGTGTCAAATGGATATTGGAACGGGCGTAGCAATCGCAGGCGGCGCGATTTCAGTGGCAGCCGTTATCATGAAATGGCTTTCCGTGGCGTACAGCGATAATGCCACGCAATGCGTGGCGCATAATTTTATGGCAAAACAGATTGACGAGATAAAACTCTGGCTGACGCGCGTGGAAGAGAAGCTGGACCGGGTAATTGAAAGGCCGTAAGCGATGAAACCCGGACACCGCCCCATATTTGAGCAGCTTCAGGAATGGCAGATCATGGGCCTGTGCATCGAGCGCGAAGCCCGTGGGGAACCATACGAAGGACAAGTGGCCGTCGGGACGGTCATCCTTGAGCGGGTCGATCATCGGGATTGGGATGGCAAGACCATACATGAAGTGATCCTTTGCCCCAGCCAATTCTCCTGGACCCTGCCATCGGCAGGCCTTGATTATTATAACCACAGCGTATGGATGGCGGCGAACTGGGTTGACGCCTACCGGACAAGTAAGACGCTCCGCGATTGCTGCGCGATCGCCAATGGGATGCTGTTTCATTCCATACCACGGGACCCGGAATTGGCGGCCGCTCATTGCTGCCAATATTTGAATCCGCGCACCGCCGCGAAGACCAGGGCGAAGTGGATTGCGGCGGGAATGACCTCGATCAAGGTCATTGCCCATCACGAATTTTTCAGGGACCCGGAATGCAAACCGGCAAGGTGCGGCAGATCGAAGCCGCGAAAAAAGAGAAACGACAGAAGCGGAAGAAAAAAGGAAAGCGCTAATGGAACGGTACCTGACGCGAAAAGAGCTATTTGAAATACCTGAGGCCATGATGCCGATGCCGGTACTGTCCGACAATCTCCGCAATATCTTTTCCGCCGGGATCAAGGCGCATACCCACGGCTGTTACGGACATTTTATGTGGCTGATCGCCCATGGCACGCTGGCATCAATGCAGACCAACGGGTTCAAGCGGGTGAAGCTGGAATCGTTTTTGCGGGATGACCGCCTTAAATTTTGGTGGTGTTCAGCCTGGACAGAGGCGGACCGACGGAAGATCCTGGATGCGATTCACGGCGAATTGAAGCGCCCATGGTGGCGGAACCGCTATGACTTTCTTTCTTATATCGGACACCTGACCGGCTGGCGCTGGATACAGTCACCCTGGTCGGACGTATGCAGCGACAAGGCGAAATATATCGCCATGGTGGATCCTGCTTATGATCTCGAAAACCCGAACCCGGAAGACGTTAACCGCTGGCTGGAATCACGCCGGGATCAGGACGGACGCCCGGTTTACCGGGTATATGGCCGGTACACGCCGGATTGACTGGGGGAATCATGTTTGACGGAAACGCATGGATCAATGATTTCATCGGAAAGAACTGGATGCTTCTGATTCTGCTTTACAACATGCTGACCGTGATATTCCCCGACAGTGCGGCCCTCAAGGCTATAGGCCAGAGTTTTTCAAGGATGTTTCCGGTGTTCCGGTCAAAAGGGGATGACAAAAAATGATGATCGAATCGGCCAAAGATTTCTGGAAGTTCATCGCGGCGTTAATGGCGACCGGAATCGCGTGGCTGATTTTGTCATATCGGGCGATCCGCCGCATCGTCGGTTACCGGTCCAGGATGCTTTGCGTCCTGGTCGTTCTGTGCATGCTTTCCGGGTGCGCCTGTCTTACATACGAGGACAAGGCGGGTACAAAAATTACCTACACTCGGTTTATGACTGGGGCGGATACGATCAAAGGACAGGCCGGATCGGCCAGGATCGAGGCTCAGGGGCAAAAGCAACTTGACCCGGAAGTGCTTCAGGCCGCCATCAAGATTATGGGCGTGGTGAAATAATGACCCTTGCAACCGACATCGCCGCCATGTATGCGGATCTGCTTGCAGCAGGACTGTCGGCAGAAACCGTCACGGTGACGACCGGACTGACCGTAAACACATGCACCGCGATTATTCGTTACGGCAAGGGCGACGAGTACAAGGGTGCGGACGGATACGGCGTCAACGCGACGCTCCGGATTCAGGCCCAGGGCGATGACGGCGTGACAAGCGTGACGGGCAAGACGGTCATCACGATCGGCACGACGACCTGGCGGGTCATCGGGGCGGACAAATCATCGACGGGCCTGGAGTGGATCATCCAGGCGAACAAGGTGGGCTGATGCAGATCAACGTCAATCGAGATCAGGGCGAATACGGGATCGAGAACCTGGAGCAGATCTTCGAGGACTTCCCGCGTTATGCGAAGCGGGCACTCCTGTCGGCTCTGTCGGCGGAGGGGTACCGGCTGAAGCAGGTCACGGCCTCGGCGATCCGCAGCGGCGGACCCGGCGGTGAGAAGTGGCCGCAGCTCAATCCGCACACAGGCATTCTCAGCAAGGCAAAACGGGGAACGGTTAAGAATTTTCGCTTGTCACGCAAAAAAGGACAGCAAGGCAAACGAATTTACAAGGAATATATGACGTCAACAAAACGCTCTCCCCTGCTCCGCCTGGCCGGCGCGGTTCGCTACCGGATCGACAAGGACGACATGTACGCCCATATCGGGTTTATCAACGACGACGCCAAGGGATTCCGGGTCCAGAATATCGTCAGCCACGCCGCAAAAGGATTCAAGACGCCGCTCACAGACCGGATGCGACGCTTCGCCTTCAGTGTCGGGTTTCCGTTGAAAAAGGACACGACCGAGCTGATCGCTCAGCCACGCCCCCTGATGCGCCCCATCTTTGAAAAGGAGTCCGGGACAATCGTCAAGAACCTGTCCGTCCGGATCGTGAACAATATCACCCGGTATCGTCATGGCCTGGAGAAGGACTGGGATTCCATGTTCCGGGATGAGAAAGGGAACTACTGATGAGCGAGGCCCTGATCCGCGCACAGATTAAAACCATCCTGGAGACCGCCTCCGGGATCGGCGCCGTCTATGACTACGAGCGCTATGCCCGCAGCCTGGGCGATTATTTCGCGCTGATGACCAAAACGGGGCAGACGACCGTCAATGGCTGGATCATCCACCGTGAGCGGACTGTTTCCGCACCGATAACGCTGGGCATCAAAGGACAGATCGAGCGCATTCATACATTCCGGATTGCCGGGCTTTATGAAATGGACGACTCGGCCGGATCGGAAAAGACCTTTCAGGGCATCCTGGACGCGATCTTCGAGGCATTCCGCGCGAACCCGACTTTGAATGCGACGGCGACACGACACGACCAGATACAGATCGATGACGTGACGGTCTGCATTGAGGATGAATACGGGGGGAATCTCTATCACGTCGCGGAATGCACATTGAACGTAACGGAACGGGTCAACGTAACCACATAATAAACAGGAGGACAGAGCCATGACACAGGCAATGGGGAGTAACAGCAAGGTAGGATATGAAATAGAAACGGCTTTCGGCGTTGTAAATGCGGCCCCGGCGCTCAAGACGCTCTATTTTCTTTCGGAATCGATAGGGGAGCGCATCAACCAGATGGCGTCTCAGGTCATCCGGTCCAACCGCAACCCGACGAAACCCGTTCGCGGGAACCGGGATGTGAGCGGGTCGTTCCGCACGGAGCTTGCGCCCGGGCTCGGGACGCTGCTCAAGGCGGCTTTGGGTACGAGCACGCCTGCCGGCGGCGGTCCATTCACGCACACGATCAAGGTAAGCACCCTACCTTCTTTGATGTTCGAGAAGTATTTCACGGACCTTTCCCTGGGCTATCTTTTCTTTGGCTGCAAGGTCAACAAGATGACCATCAGCGCCAAGCCGGAGGGGTTCCAGGATGTGAGCTTTGATCTGATCGGGTCCTACATGGCCCAAGCGCTCAAGTACGACACCCAGTCCGGGAACTTCACCGTCGGCCTGTACGCGACCGGCGCGGGCGGATCGACGGGCATCATCAAGGGTGATATCGACGGCGGGACGGAAGGCAAGCTGATCATTCTCGGCGCATCCGGAAGCTACGTGAACAACGAGGCCGTGACAGACAGTTCGACCGGAGCGGCCACAGTGGACGGGACTCTGGGCGACACGTCGCTGGATTCGTCCTGGACGGACCCCGGCCATTCGCCTTTCGACGGCTTGAGCATTTCCGTCCTGCAGGAAGGCGGGTCCAATATCGCCTATGTCCAGAGCGTGGATATCTCCGTGGAAAACAATATCGACGGGTCGGCCTTTGTCATCGGTGGCGGCGGGATCCGGCGCTATGCTCCGGAAGGTAAAGTCCGGGTGTCCGGTACGATCCGGGCCCTGTTCGAGTCCCGCGCCCTTTACGACAAGGCGGTCCGAAAAACGGAGTCATCCCTGAAATGCACCTGGTCGCACGGCACCGGGGCAGGCTCGGCGGGAAATGAATCCCTTGAGCTCTATGTGCCGGAGCTCTACCTGAGTGCCGAAACGCCCGTCATCGAGGGGCCGTCCGGCATCATGTACAACGGCCCGTTCGAGGCGTTCTACGACGACCATGCGGACGCGAGCGCCATCGAAATCACCCTAAAAAATGCGGAGGCGACGATCTGATGGCACAGGAGATGGAATACGATCTGAACGGAACCGTCTATGTCCAGAGGCCCCTGGTCATCGGGCAGGTGCGGCAGCTGGTCGCCATGCTTGACGGACTGATCATTCCCCGGGGTGCGAGCATACCCGAGCTAATCGACGCCCTGGGCGGGAAGCTCATGCCCGCCGTGGCGGTCGCTCTCACCGAAAAAGGGAAGAGCCCGCGTGACAAGGACATCGATTCTCTTGCGGGCGAACTGGAATACACCATGACTCCGGAGCAGCTCCTGCAGGTTGTCGATGATTTTTTCGGATTGAACCCGATCTCCTCCATTATGGAGAGGATCGGGCACCTCATGCAGAACGGGGCGGGGACAATCGGGGCTATGGAAAACAGCTTGAAGAACTCGTCGTCATCCTCGCCGGAGGAGACATCAGCCGGCGGGACGTCATTGAGTGGGGATATACCCTCGGAGACGCAGAGCCTTTCCTGAGATACCGGCGGCGGGAAATCATTTTTCGCGAAGCCGTGATCGGGTTTCTGTGCGGCCCTGAAAAAACGAAACCGGAAGACGAATACTGCGCGATATGCAGGCAGGCTGGCCGGGACGCCGACTGTAAGACCTGCGACAAAAACTTTAACGTGATCAAACCAGGGGACATATAAAATGCCCATTTCCGCCGCGGATGTCAAAATCGTACTGAGTGCCCAGGACAACGCCTCCCCTGCCGTGAAGCAGTTCGGTGCGAACGCCGAAAAAGCTCTGCGCGATGTCGAAGGCGCAACGGGCAGGCTGAACGGTGTTTTCGAGAAATTCAAGCAGAACTGGTTGGGTCTTACCGCCGCTGCCTATGCAGCGAAGGAGGCGTTTCAGAAGGCATGGGATATGGCCGGCGTGGCTGCCGACTATAACGAACGAATCGCCGCCCTGAATGCGCTTGGCGCGCAGTATGGCATGACCGGGACTCAGATCGTCAACGCTACGAAGGAAGCATCCCGCGGTCTCATCTCATTGGCCAACGCGGCAGACATGGCAGCGATAGGCATGAACCTTGCTCTCTCCCCGCAGCAGGTGGCAGAATTCACAAGCGTCGCTGAAGCCCTGTCCGATGTGATCGGCGGATCGATTCCCGAGGCTTACGACCGCATGGTGGTGGCTGCCGCATCAGGCCGGACAACGACCCTCGCCCAGATGGGCATCCTGGTTGATCTTGATAAGGCATACAAGGATCACGCAGAAGCAATCGGCCGCAAAGCGGAAAGCCTGACCTCACTGGAAAAACAGCAGATACGGGTCAATACCATCCTGGAAACCGCAAAGGGGAAAGTGGCCAATCTGGGGGGATCCGTGGACACGACGCGCGACAAGATGGACCGATTGGTCATGACGCTGCAGGATATAGAGCTCTGGCTCGGGCAGGCGACCATCAAGGGCGCGGCCATGGCTTTGAGCGGTTTTCAGTATCTTGCCGCCGGCGTCCTGGGCCTCGTCTCCGCATACTCGCGCTACCGCGCCATGGTCTATGCCGCCATTGGCGATGAAAAAAAACATCAGGAAAACCTCATCAACGCAAACGCCGCATGGGAAGCCCGCAACGCCCTGCTGAAAGACGCCGCAAACAACTGGCAACTTGCGACGACGAATAGTACGACCATCGCATCTATCCGCAGGACAGGCAATCTTCCGGTGGATTATGAAGCACCCGCGGGATCTGGCAAGACCGGCAAAACCACCAAAAGCGATATCATGACCCAGGCGGAAAAAGACGCGATACTGGTCAAGGATGAACTGGAGCGCGCGCAGAAGGTCTGGGAAGACAATGAGGAATGGCTTAAAACGCATGTCTTCGATCCGCTGATTGGAGATTATGTTTTGCTTGCCGATTTGGAAGAGGCAGAGCTCAAGAGAAAAAGACTATTGCAGCAGGTACTTGAGGATATCAAGACCCCCGCAGAAAAATATAACGAACAGGTTGACATTCTGAATGATCTGCTCTCGCGGGGACTGCTGACGACAGAACAGTATGAGCGTGCCCTGGAAAAGGCGCGCAGCGCAATGGAGAAAAACGCTAATGATGAAAAGTCCATGCTTGATGATCTGAAACAGTCTATCGAGGGCTGGGGCCGCGATGCAGCCGATGCCATTACAGACTGGGCTCTGGAAGGCAAGGGATCATTTAAGGACTTCGCTGATGCGGTCATAAAAGACATCATGCGTATGGTTTTGTATCAGCAATTATTGAAGCCGATCATGACGGGCATCAGCAATGGATCATGGATCGGCTCGGCCGTATCTTTTGTCGGTGGACTGTTTGGCGGCGGTGGCACGGTTACCGGTACCCAGTACAATGCGGATGTCGCGGGCAGCTTTACCGGCGGCGGCCTTGGTTATCACACGGGCGGTATGGCCACGGAGCCGGGCTTCTACCGCATCGGCATCAACCCACGCATCTTTGACAGTGCCCCGCGGTACCATTCCGGCATCGGCCCCGGCGAGACGGCGGCGATACTCCGCAAGGACGAAGGAGTCTTTACCCCCGGCCAGATGCGGGCCCTGGGCCTGATGGCGGGAAGAGGCGCCACAACCATCAATGTCCCGATCAATATGGACGGGCAATCGGACAAGCGACTGGCGTCTAATCTCCGCCGGGTCATCGAAGACACGGTCCGCCGCGAACTGCAGAGGAACCTGTAAATGGCGAATATCTCTATCGGGGCTGTAACCCTTAAAAGCAATCCGACGGACCTGACCCTGATCCGGGCGGATAAAACCTGCGCCGCACAGCAGACCTACTCTTCTGTCGCCTTCTTTTCCTGGGGTGCATCCATCATCGGAAAAGAGATCGAGCTGCTCTGGAACTGGATGGAAGCCGATGATTTTGCCGCCCTCGATGCGCTCTACGCCGCAGACGCCCCGGTTGTGTTCGACCCGCAGGACGGAGGCGGGAAAACCTATAACGTTGAAATCATGGCCCTGGACGGCAAATACCACATGGAATTCGGGACGGTCTCGACCGTCATGCGCCGGGACGTCACCATGACCCTGCTTATGCTGTCCGAGGTGGCCTGATGAAATGGAGCGAATTCAAAAGACTAGTTGATGAGGAAATAAAAGAGTCGGGAGTTGATGATCCCGATATCGATTATATCGACATTGGCGCACTTGAATGGAGTGGAGACGAAATCGTGATCGGGGTTGATGAAAGGACTAAGGAACTTTGTATAGGTAGTTGAAACTTATTAATCTTTAACAAACAGGGTTTTCCGTAGCTCCGGCCAGAGCGAAGGGAACGCAAGCATAATCAAGGCGGTCAGTGTGGGACCACACCCTACACGACCGCCTTGATTATTGCCCTGAGCGAGGAATTAGATGGCATTAACTCTCTCGACATTAGGTTCCGTTACCGCCCTGGCGATTGACGACAGCGCCTGCGTCGAAGCCAACGGGACTTATGACCTGATCTTCACCGGCGACAATACCGCCCCGGCCACAGGGACCTATACCATCGTATCCAATGTGATCACGTCCGTTTCCCTGACTTCCGGCGGGTCCGGATATTCGTCCGCGCCGACCGTCGCCACGCAGACCGGAGATGGTTCAGTTACCGCTTCGTTCATGTCCTTGGCCAGCGCACAGGACAGCCAGTCCAGGCATCCTTTAGTTGAAATCATCTCCGCCCAGAAGGGCAATGAAATCCCCTTCGATGGCACATATTTAACCCCCGAAACCTTCAACGAATATTCATCCGCTCCTATAGCCCACTCAACAGGCAGGCTTTGCAAGGCGTATTGTTACGGGCCGGAAGATATGGGGGATAGCGTCCATTATAACAGCGGTATCAAGTACGTTTATACGGATACAGATCGAACTGAATTTACGACCGTCACCATTACATTGTACACAAATCCGGCCTATGAAATGAAGTCCGTCTCAATCTGCGCAATGACGGACGGGAACATCGGTATTATCTGCATGGTGGATGACTCATCGGCCAACGTCTATCGAATATTGCGCCGTATCGTCACCGTTACCGGAACTGCCGTGAGCAACGCCGAAATCGCAAGCTGGAGTCACGGAACCTATACATCCGATCCGTGGGTTTCGACTATTGCCGCCAATTCATATTTGCTGGTTTACGGAAAGATCAGTGGTTCGGATTATTACATCTACAAAAGAACATCGGCCGACTTTGTTACCTGGAGCGCGGAAGGTGCTTTGACTATCGGGGGCCCGACTTCCACATGGCGTCTTGCCAACCCATCAATACTCAAGATCAGTGCCGGCGATTTATGGCTCTGTTTCGACGCACTTGAAAGTATCGGGCCGGGTGGTGAGGAATTGACAAACGTCTATTACTCTGTTTCCGCCGATGCGGGTGCAAATTGGGCGGATGCCGTCAAGCTAACAAATTATACGACGTACGGCGAAATCGGCTTGCACCCCACCACATGTCAAAAAACAGCCGATCAAATGCACATGATATTTACACGTCAGGTCGGGGCATTGCATATGGACGACACGGCGACGGGTTGGCCGACGGGAGACTATACCGTTGAATTGTCATGGGATTCTGTCAACCGAAAATTGTACGCTGTCAACTGTAATGGCGGCAGCGCAAATAAATATTTACAATGCGTGGTAAAAATCGATGTTGATACTTGGGCGGTTGACCAGTATTGGGACTCAACAACGACGCCAGGCTTTCCATCGTTTATTTGCGATAATACGCATCATGTCTGGTTTGGAAACAAGATGCACGACGGCCATCATATCGCTATTTGTTGCACTAATAACGATCATCGATTTGTTTGGCATTTGGATGGCGAAAACGACACCATAACCGGATATTATGTCGATACACAACTTGAACACTCTATTCTCAGCAATACAACCATCGATGCACTTAATGAGCATTACAATGGCATAAATGGGTTGCAGGTTGATGCTGATAATGAGCGCATCTACGTATGGATTGTTTCGGCTTATCTATATCACGCTGGCGTATATGTTGGTTACATTGATCTCACCGAAACAAGCGGATACGCTATGCATACTGTGTTATATGTGGATCGGATGTTCGGGACAAATAATACTTATGTGCACGGCATCGGCGGCACGTATTCTGGCGGCATATACATCGACACGGTTGGTAATCGCGTGGCAATCACCGGGACGACCGCAGGCACATGGGATGGCTTTTGCAAGGTTTACGACATCGAAAGCGCAGGGGAATTGGTATCGTGGGACGGCGCTATCGATACGGACTTTCCGAAGTATGGTCTGAGAAAGCCTTTCGTTTACGGTGACAAACTTTATGCAGGGCTTGGCGCATACTATTCAGGAGGAACACAATCAACCTTCCGGGGATTATGTGAAATCGATCTCGTCTCTGAGATAATCAAATTCCACCGTCCTTCTTATTGCACTGAGGATGATCATCTATTCGGGCGGCCTTATTATATCGGGAATGACCGGCTGGCCATGACTCATCCAGGTTATGGCGTGGCGATCTTTGACATGATTGGTCATACATGGGAACTGTTTTCTAACGATAATGTTCCGGGATTGACACTTGATGGTCTGGATGACTGGACGGAAGCGCAAATAGCTTATGATGAAATGAATGAAATAATCTTCGTAGGCGACCCCGGGAATGGCGTGATTGCTTTTTCGCTCTATGGCTACTTGCGTCAGGCTTACTATTCAATCGGCACGTTTTCCGGTGGCACATGGTCGTTCGCCGCTGCAACGCAACTTGTTCAGGGCTTCAGGGATTTTGAGGCGGTTGCCGTTCCAGGCCCCGGCAATGCGACGTCAATGTATTGCTTCTGGAACTCAGAAGATTCAGACGGCGAGCAATCTATAAAATGGGACAAGGACGGGTCAAGTCTGAACCTGTCAGAGTATTTAATTGATGACGAAATTACGCTTGAACGCACCATCGACGGCAATCCGGCCACACTTTCCTTTAGCGTTTCGCACGGCCATCTGTTTGATCCATACAATCAAAACAGCCTATTGTCGCTCTATCTGAAGAAAGGCCGGAAACTCACTATCCGGTGGGGGGAACTCATCTCAGGAACTGAATATTGGCAGAATGCCGGGACATTCTATGTGCAATCCGGGTCTATAAGAATTGCGCGTGGCGAGTATCCGGTGATGAAAATAGAGGCCCTGGACCAGAGGGCATTGTGGCAGAACTCCCACGTCTATGCGACGGACATTTACGCCAATACCCCGGAAGAAATTCTCACCGACCTGATGACCGACATTGCGGACATGGCCGTGGGTGAGATAAACACGCTCTCCATCGATAATTCATCAACACTCTATAACCAGTGGATTGAAACGACGCTTGATGACATCCTGACCCAGGTATGCGAGCGGTACGGTTATTATTATCGATTTACGGTGGATGGTAAATTCTCCGTCCGCAAAATCACCAACTTAGGGACTGTGACGCATACCTATGCCGATCATGCGACCATTATCGAGTACACGCCGGATGATCGATATTCAGACTTTACAAACAGGGTCACGGTAATCGGGCAGGAGCGGGACTACACAACCGTGCTTTTTAATGAAGAACAGGTGGCTACCCTCCAGGGAACCCTTGGATGGTGGGGTTGTAAAAAAGAGCATGTCGTCTGGTTTTCCACGGACCAGTCTCGCCGGTGTATGAACCCGCGCCTTGTCGTGCTGGAAACGGCCATGTCAATACCAATGAGGTTGGCCGGTAACGTAGAAGAGTCGATTGAAGAATGCCCGGAAGCGGGTGATTTCAAATACTGCACCGTCAATGTAAAGGCCCCGAACCTTATTGGCCCACTGATTGGAAACGTTTTGGGTTATGTCGCCCTGTGTTCGATCCCTGATATGGGGGAAGAAGTGGATGGGGTTGTCATCGTTGACCTTCCATGGGGTCGGTTGTTGCAGTCGGTCGCCATGACGTTTATCTGCATGATTTTGGGTTCGGTGGTTAATTATCAATATGCAGTTTACGCGCAACCCTTGGGATCGATCCGCCGGAGCGTACAGGGGCAGGCCGACGATACAGAGCATCAGGCGGAAATCGGATGCGTGGTGGAACAGAAGATGGAAGATCCGCTCTGTTATTCGGTGGCCGACTGTAATCAGGTCGCCAACTTTGAGTTGATGGTAGCACAGATGCAGCGCAAACGGGTATCCATTACAAAGGTGGCCCACTTGCAGGATGAGGACGGCGACACAATCCGGTTCGTTCATCCTTACAGTGGTGCGGATATAGATTTGTATGTAACCAATATCCGGCGCAAATTCAAAAAAGGTAGTGACGGGTATTTTATAGACGAAATTGACGGGTGGTTGGTGAATCAATGAGGCTATACGGCGGTCGGATAATCCATTCACAGGTGCGCCGGGAAATCTCAATCCGGCAGGAACTCAGGGATGCAATCGTCTATGACATCGACTCAACGAATAAATATTGCCGGGTAAAGATACAGGGGTCGGATAAGTATATCAAGGCTTATTACAACGAAAACTGGGGATCATCCCCTGAATGGTTGAAGCCAGGAAACGCCGTACGGATCACGCACCCCGGAGGAAACAAGGGGCGTATAGAGGTTGTTGGGCATGGTCTTTTACTGCCAACTGCGATTCCAGGCGGTAATGTCACGCCGCCCGCCGCAACGCTGCCCGATGCGGTGTTGTCCGGCATGGCGCTTATGGCTCCGTCTGATGGGTCCATGACGGCATGGGTGTATAGCGGGACATATCGTATTGACGGCATAGAGTATTCATTCTCCGGCATGACTATGGATAACGCCGATATTGAAATGGACCGGCCGGACCTGTTCATCGATGAGGTTGGCGGATCGGTGGCCTTTGACGCGGCCCATGCGACGCTGTTCCGTTATGATAAAGTGGTGGTTGGGGCAGACGGTATCTTGGATGTCGTTAAGGGGACAAACGCATCCGGCGAACCATCCATGCCGGATACTCCGGTTGATCATGTGATGGTTGGTTGGGTTTTGATTTGCCCCGGAATGACATCTGTTACGGCGGCGGATGTCTATCGTGAATACTCGTCCCCGGTATTGACCGGGTTCACTGTAACCTATGAAGACCAGGAGTTGTCCTGGGGCGACGATGAGACGTATTTCACGGTTGTGCCTTACGACCAGTACGGCCAGGTATGCCCCGGCAATCATACGGTCAGGCTGTCAGTGCAATTCGGGACAGGCACATTCTCGGACGGCGCCGGCCAATCCACATGCTCAGAAGATGGTTATGTGGATTTGGTCTTTAACTACTCTACGAGTTTCCGGTGTTACTATGAGCGCGAGTTGGTCTTCGATGATCCGGAAGAAAGAGAATGGTCGCCCACGTTTTTGATTATGGATAGTTACACAAGCCAATACGCCTATGGCGGCATAAGGCTCTTGGACTCTGAGGGAGCACCTTTAGGAGAAATCTATGTTTAGCGATCTAAAAAGAGTAGCCGACGCACTGGAGATTATTGCGCGGGAAATGGTTGCGTATCGGGAGAACCAGGAAAAAGCAAAAGAACGGCATGAAAGGCTTGCAGAGGAAAGCCGGGCACTGACGCAATCGTTCATTGGGCAGATCACCAATCTGCTGCCGGGAGGTGATAAAAATGGGGGATAATTTCTATACGCCGTATCAGAACACGGCTCCGAAAACGAACTTTACCGTTGCGGCCCTGAATGCACCGTTCGCGGAGCTGGACAAGGCTCTTACCTATCAAAAAAACGTGATCATCCACACGGACGGCGATATCACCTGGTCGGCGGGTACGTTGACATGGGCGGGTACGATCCGCATCCTGTTCAATACGGCGGCAGGGCTGGCGGTGCAGAACACGATTGCGGCGGGGAGCATCGCCCTGCCCGACAATGAGTTTTGTTATGTGGATTTGTCAGAAACGAACGATACGGCTCTGACGATGCAGAAGGCCGCTGTTACGACTGCAGCGGCATCTAACTTTATTGCCGTGGCAAGGGTTGTCATGGGTTACAGAAACACGACCAATGATGAATTTTACCCAGTCTGGTTGCCGGTGAAATATTCGGCCGTGGACCCAGCGAATTATGTCATGAAATCGCTATATGACGCGAACTCCATACTGTATTCGGACAGTGATAACACGCCCGCCGCTTTGAGCGTCGGAGCGTCTCAGGTGGTGGGCCGGAAAGCGTCCGGGGGAATCGTCTCGATTTCAATGGCCGATCTCAGGACGCTGCTCGGAAATCTGGACGGAAGAGAACAGGAAATAACCTGCGCCGATAATGTGACGATTGACTGGTCGGCCGGAGCCACGGCAAGGATGACATTCGACCGCGATGCAGTGGCCTTTACCTTTTCGAACCCGGTTGCCGGGAAAGTTTATCGCCTGTTGCTCATCCAGGGAGACGGATCTGATCTGGCAACATGGACGACGACAATCAAGTGGGCGGGCGGTGCTGCTCCTACTCTATCGGCTGCGGCAGGGGCAATAGATATCCTCACATTTGTTTACATCAATTCGGTGTGGTACGGGGCGGCCACGCTCGCGTTTGCGACACCGGCATAAGGAGGGAAAATGCAACGGAATAATAATCGGGTCAAAAGCATTATTGGCGTATCCGTCTGTCTTCTTGTTTTACTGGCATGTCTGCAAGCGCCGTCTTTTGCAGCAACATGGCGAGTAAATAACAGTACGGCTTTAGGTGGTGAGGTCTGTTCACCTTGGCAGGCAAATCATACCTACCAAACTGGCGCAAGGTGTGTCTGCCGCATTGCCTATGGAACACAAACAGCAAGGGCCTTTGTGTATGAGATAACATCTGGCGGCGGTGGAAAGTCTCACGCAACCACAGAACCGACTTGGCCGACGACTGTTGGGAATACGGTAGTTGATGGTGACGTCACATGGACTTGCCGCTCGCCGTCTGACGGTAGCTGGGATAATGCGAGTTGTTATTTACATTATGTGCTGAATCACTCAAGCATTGCCGCAGCTACTGATTCGGTTTATATAGACGTTGGACACAGTGAAGCGCCAGATTTTGGTTCTACAAGAATTATCCTCAAAGGATCGACAACTGCCGGTTCGCCGTTAAAGATATACTGTGTTGACAAGGCAGACGATTCGCTTTCTGTTGGTGCTGTAGTGCATCACAATAATTCTTTTTATGGTATGTATTTTAACGGACATGGTTATTCTTATGGCGTGAAATACAAAGCAAAAAATATTGAGGGAACAACTACTGGTTGGTGGGTATTTGAGTCTGATGGGGCACACGATGTTATAGAAGTATCGAATGTATTTACAACACTTGATACTTGGAATGAAGCAAATACCGTTATTATCAAAAATGCAGGCATCAATATTACAAATACGAGCGGATATATTATACCCGGCAACGGTGAATTTTTCTGGCTTGGTGGCGTGCTGACAGCCGCTTCTGGTGTGACTAAATTGTTTGATGCTCGCAGCGGATATGGCAACGGCAAAATTGTTGTGTCGTGTGTTGACCTGAGCGCAGTAGGAGAAGCAAAAGCCCTTGTTGATGCAGCAGATGGTATCTTAGCCAACGCAACTTTTATGCGATGTAAACTTCCTTCTGGTGCATTTACTCCTGTTGTAGGTACTTGGGCATCACCTGATGATGGTATAGTCAGGTTGTATCATTGCTCATCAGCGAATCAAACATATGATATTTATGAAGCCTCTTACCAAGGCGTTGTAGAGGATTCTACCTCAATTTACAGAGACAGTGGTGCATCTAACGGAACAACCGCATATTCTATCAAGATGGTATCCTCAGCGGGTTGCGCTGAGAACATTATCGCTCTTGAGTCTATCCCCATCCACGGCTGGACATCTTCAACGACTGAAACAACCTTTACGATTGAGGGTGTTTGGGATTCCGCAACCAATATTCAAGATGACGAAATCTGGATGGAGCTTGAATATCCCGCTGATAACTCAAGTGGCCTCGGTGCGATTGCTAAAGACAAGTGCGCTATACTTGGAACTCCTGCCAACCAGACAGCTTCTACGGAAACATGGACTGGAACGAGTGGGTTCTCCAACGAGAACAAGTTTAAGTTAAGCGTCACAGTAACTCCCGGCAAAGCAGGCCCGATCACGGTAAGGGTGTATCTGGCGAAGGCAAGCACGACTGTTTACATTGATCCGAAGATAACGGAGAATTAAAATGGCATCGAGAGAAGTGCTTATCCCGGGTGTGGGCATAGTCAATGTCCCCGATGAGGGTGACAAGGAATATCTCATCCCCGGAGCCGGATTTATAAACGAGGAATCCATATCGGGTTCAAGTGGAGGTGACCCGCCCGATCCAGGTGATCCGAGTTACGGCGGGCTGTTTTTCTGTCACGGGTAATCGCAATGGATGACATCGACCGCGCACAGGAATACGATTTGCTCTTCCAGGGAGATGCTCTGATCAGGCACCACCTGATCCAGGCCCATGTGCGCGTGGCAAAACAGGATCAGGGCGAGCCGCGGATCTGCATTGACTGCGGGGAAGAGATCCCGACTGCCCGCCTGGCGGTCAACTCCAATGCCATCCGGTGCGTTGGCTGTCAAAGGATCAATGAGCTGAAATCTTAACCTGGTTCGTGTTCAGTAAGGTAATCCGGAGTTGGAGTTCCTACAGCATTATGGAGTTCTTTTATGAGATTAACGGCAGTATTGAAGGCCCATCCCGGTTCAAGGCTCAATAGAACATTATGGTTCGGGATTGGTTTTTCTTTTTTTGGCAGAACATTGCTGTCAGGCCGACTGGAACTGGCATGGATCAATCCATTCCTATATTCGATCAGCCTGATATATTCGGTCCAGAATCGATTTCGCGTATCCAGGCATCCACTTAGGAGCTTATCGTGGCATAAATCCCTTGGCACTTCTTTCCATCTCTCGGCAGGACCCCTGCGGTCTCCTGGAGGCAAATAGTCCGATAGTCTCTTAAAGTCACGATTGAGAACATCAATCATTACCCATTCCACAAGATAACTCTCCGTAAAGGCGACGGAGAAAACAATCTCCCGGCGGCGGGCATTATGATCGCCCTTTGCCTCTTTGCTTTCCTTGAGCGCATCCAAGTACCATTCGCGAGCAAATGGATAATTACTCCAGAAAGTTCCGGATGCATTGCCTTCCATCTCTGAAAATCTTAGATTTGAAGTATTGGCGCACATAAAATATTCATGGATAAGATGTACAGGGCAGCGCTCGGCATAAATCCGGGGGGAATTCAAGCTCCGCTACACCCTGTATAATAAATGATGTAATTAAAAGCATTTGTTATAAAAAACCGGCTTCGTAAAATGGCCTATAAGCGGCGATCTCCGCCCGGAGAATGCCTTTCATCGTCCCGTATTATGGCATAAAATCACTTATAGGTCGGGGCTGCCGGAATCGTCGTTATGGGTTTCTCATCGTAATAGTGATTGTATTCCCCCAGGTAACGTCCGGCAGTGAACCGCCACGGAGCTTCCACAATCGCGTAGGATAGCTGTTCGCTCACGCCGATCGGGAACGTAACGGGCAGGGTGGCGATGAAAAAGGCTGTCGCGGCTACCGAACCCACAACACAGGCAGGCCTGACGAGCAGCGCGTCAACGATTTTTGCCCCCACGGACGGCTCTTCGTAAGCCATGACGGGAGCGACAAATGACAGAATCAGGACGAGTGCCAGTACAACGGACAATTTCTTTTTCATGATGACCTCCTTGATGTCTATTTGGTTTGTTGCATCGATGTTAGGATGCCGTTTTCAAAATATAAATAATCACTGTACATGCTATCCGACATAACCCATTGTTCATGAATCCCCCAGCTGCCCTTCGTTTCATTAACCTGATATGGTTTTCCCCATGCGGCGATGACCTGATCACGCCTCATGCCGATCCGGACCTTCTTTTCTGCGATCACATTGCAATCATCGTTGTTCCAGTCAGGATGTACTTTCTTAATATTTTTCCCTTTTTTTGAAAGAGGCGTAACGTCTTGTATTTCATTAACAATCGATGTTGCGCCTATTGGTTCAGGATTTGTTTTTGTTGTGTCGGTTTTATTGTTGCTGACAATGATGAAAATAATAAAGAGAATAACAATTAAGAGACATCCAATGGTGCTGTTTTTTGTTTGTGGTTTCCCGCAATTAGGACAGGCCTTGGCATTAGAGCTTATTTCGTGTCCGCATTCTTTGCATTTTTTAAGAGCCATGATCCCCCGTTTAATTTCCAAAATTCACATAGAAGATATTGCCGCGACGATCTATCCCGACGCTTTCTTGCGGCCCCCATCCACAACGCCGGGAGGATGTCCCGGCAGCGTTTTCCTTTTTCTGCCTGGATCGATTTCGTTATTCACCCCGTGGTGAAATGCTCTTATATTCTGCGACAAAGCATCCGCATATATTGTGCCCGAATTGAGCACGGCGCCCGCCATGCCCATCAACTCGCTGAAATTGTCTATGGCGTCGGTACCGGTAATTTCCGGGCTGAAAGTATTCCCGCTGTTGTAGTACGCACTTTGCTCCCGGATGGAATTGTTTTGGACAAACATGTCCCCTTCGCCGGTAAGAAGCCAGTTCTTGTTTATCCCATGCTTTTTTTCGATTTCAATAGCGAGATATAGCTTTATTTCAGTCGTCCCGAGTTCCCTATCCTTGACTTGCGACCACTTTAGCCCAACTGTTTTTCCGAATTCCTCCTGGGTAATACCAAGATAATCCCTTGTAATTTTTAGTCTATTGCCTTGTTCTTTTTTTAGTTCAATTTTTTTGTCGTTCATAGCAAAAAATAGATTGACAATTCTCTAATATCTGCTGTACCATCCATCCACAGATAACAAGCATTGAGGTAGAGGCTACATGACCCACGAACAACTCATCAAGGAAATCTACAAACTACTCATTGACCATGACTGGCTGCCAAACAGTCATGCATGGCAGACATCATTCGCCCCGATCCTGTCCGAACGTATGGGCAGGAAGGTGACGCGCAAAACCATATCTCACGCCATAGGCGGAGCCGCGAACCGCCGCGGTCCCCATTACCAGAACATCCTAAACAACCTGTACGAAATATTAACCGATGGTGAAACTTGCCCTCGGCCTGGGATTATACACGATAACGCAGCGTAAGCAATAATAAATTGAGGGGATATGAGCAAGGAGCCTACCGAAAATGTTTCCGTATCCGTGCCGATCAGCATGGTTGAAATCCTCGATCATTTCTGCTGCCAGAACGACCTCAATCGTTCACAGGTCATTAACCGCGCCATCCGTCTTTATTTCGCAACCAAGATTGCCAAGGACCCGGCCTTTTGGGACAGAGAATATCAGAGAATGCAGGCAGAAGGCAAAATTTAGAAATTATTTTTCTTTGAAAATATTACGTTTTCCAACCGCGTTCTCGATCGCGCGATTTCCGGGCCACTAAGAGCAGGTGCAAAATTAAAAAGCGCCGCCGTCAGGCCACCGGATCGGCGATTCCGGAACTGGCAACGTCCTTCAGGACGACCCGGCAGCGGCAAGGCGATAGGGAAACGGTGCGGCATTCAACATGCTCTGCCACCCTCCAGGGTATGAGCCCACCCGGGCTGCCGCACCAAATATAAAGAGGGTCAACCGGATAGGAGGTCGGGTTCAACAGATGAAGCGTTCAGTGTGAATGGCATGTGGCGCCCGGCCACAGTAACGGGCAATGTTGTGGTCAGGTCTGGGGGTGAACATCCTTCCACAGGCGCCCCCAGATCAAATAACCGGTGACAGACATGCTGATTACGAAAACGGAAAGCGGATATCGGGCATACGACGGGGAAGCCGTTTTGGACTTTCCCTCGCTGGAAAAGCTGTTCCGGTACCTGCTGCGGTATTACGAGGGCCGCAGCCCGCTTTTTGCCGGTGATGACAGTTACGGCAGCGTCCGCATTTTCAGAAATCCCCCGGAAGTGTTTTCGGGGAGAAGGTAGGGCGATGGAAAAGAAATTCAGAACGATCAAGGGGATGGTTATTTCACAGGTCACAACGCGCAGTATTGCGGATCCGCAGGAACTCGAACTCGTTGAATACAATGTTTATACGACGGACGAGTGGAATATGGGTCGTGGATTTCGGACGCCGGAATTTGAGGGCTGTTCCCTCGCCGAAGCGATCTCCCAGGCAGAGAACTATTAAGGAATTAACAGCGGAGAGGGTAAACATGAAGGGACATTACGAACAAGTCGGGGCAAAGATCGGCGCCCTGGTTGACGAGAAAAACGCGGCTTACGGGGATTCGTTTCACCGCTCCGGAGAAGTCCTGGAAATTATCTATGGGCCGGTCATTCGGAAAGCACAGTTTAAGAATTTACTAACTATAGCCAGGATCGTCGACAAGCTCTTCCGGATTGCAAAGGACGAGCATGCCTTGGGAGAGAATCCCTATCAGGACATTGCTGGGTATGCCCTGCTGCAATGCCGTGACATCGATTTGGGGGAAGAAGATGATGAAAATTGAGGTAGCCTATCTTCTGAATGGACTGGAAGTGGTGGAAGTAATCGATCGGATTTGCTTCAGTAAAGAACAGGCTGGTTCTGCCGCGATTGATTACGCAAAAGCAAAAGGCAGTCGACATTTTCCATATTTTAAGGTGCTGGAAGAGGAGAATGCAGGATGAAAGCAGCCACGATTGAACTGGACCGGGTATATGCAGCCTCGCTTAAACGGATACAGGTTAGGTCTGCCTTTTTCCGCAATCTGGTCCGTTACGCCACCGTCACCCTGGCCTGTGTGTCCGTCCTGGTCATGGGCTCGGAAAGCCAGTGGTTTCCCTGGCCGAACCTGTCCGCCGGCGCGGTCCTTTTCTTTATCGCCTGGAGGGTGAACAGATGAACGCCAAGGACGAAAAATTCCCCAGCCGTGAATTCAACGACGAGGAGAAAAGCGCCCTGGCGACGATCCTGACCATCCTGAACCAGGAGACCATGGTTGAAATTCTTCATGATGGTTTGCTTCGGGAGGGTGATTCATGACCGGCCATGTGCGGACGGCCGTTGTCGTCGGTCTGCTCGTGTTCGTCATTTATCTGGCGTTTTTAACGTACACGCCGACCGATCCGGCCCCACGCCTGCCTGAGTATCGGGAAACGCCGGAAGAAAGGGCGATGGTTGAAAAGCGGATGCGCTATCACGGTCTGGATGGTCACTTTGTGGTGATGCGCGAGTCTCCGCGCGGATGGGAGTTCTACCGCGAAAGAGACGGGCAGTGGTGCAAATTATGAGCGTACCTGCCGCAACGGCCGAAGCGCTGCTCAATTCGCCGGATTACTTTACGTGTGACAAATATGCCTGCCGCATGTCGAAACAGACCTGCGTGGCCAATCAACGCCTTGCCGGGAATACGGGCAGAGTGCATTTCGATGCGCATCATGGCTGTGATTTCGCGGCGATCAATCGCAAGGCGTACTGTTTTGAATGCCGACAGGGGTCGGACATAAAGATGGAGATGGAGGCAGAAGCCATGGGGAAAAGAGGAACGTGTGGAAATTGTGGTCGCCCGGATGTCCTGCTTGTGCCGGGCATGAAGAACAATATTTGCTGGTCCTGCCAGAAATACGCCGCCGGTACAGCCGGAGACGAACGGATTAAAAAGCTGGCCGAAGCCGCTGAGAAATACGGGGGTAAAACAGGCGGCGAAGTGAAGAAAATATCGCCGGAAAACATCAATAAAATAAAGCAATGCGTTAAGAATCTGAGGGAGAAAACTGCAATGAAACAAGAATCCAATCCGCGCCCGGAAGAAGTGGGCGCTGTTAACGAACAGCCTGTATTGAGATCGATGCCCGCGGAGCTTGAATCCGCGCCCGGAGAGTCAATCGGCACTGCCTTCGGCTTTTTATGGGGCCTTCAAGAGGGTTGTGTCGCCGTTCATTTTTTCCCGGACGACAAGCAACTCTTTGAATATTTAAATGAGGTATGCAAGCGCGAACGCCGCACTCCGGATCAGCAGATCCTGCATATGCTGGACTGCCACCGTCAGGCGGATCTGGAAGCGGGCCTTGCCATACCGGAAGAGATCCTGAAAGCCAAAATGCAGCTCTACACGTAACCGGGGAATGCTAAAACAACCATGTTGACCGCCGAAGATTTGAGCAGAATTGAGAGCAGGCAGGAGCGGATCGAAGAGAAGCTCGACCGGCTTATGGCTGTATTCGGCCTGTCCGACGGTCAAAAAAAGCGTCTATCGCGTCCGGAGATGGACGATATCGTTCGCAGGGGCGTGCTCAGATTTCAGTCAAAGCAAAACAAAGCATTGAACGGCTCCCGATAAAAGTCTATAAAGAACAACTGACTACATTCGGGAGGTGAAAGGTATGGCAGTGAGGGTTGTTAAAGGAAAGCCTGGGTATTTCGATGTGATTATCTCGTGCGGTTATGAGCATATCATGTGTGACGGTAAGCAGACGCGTAAGCAGAAGCGATTCACCCAGCGCATTGAATGCGCCGATCCGCTGCAGGCCATCGAGATTGAAAAAGAGTTGACGCGGCAATTAGGGCGTGCGGGAAACATGGTCATGAATGTGAACGACATCGCATTGAAATATGTCCCCTGGGTCGATCAGCATCAGGCGGAAAGCACGGCAAGAAACAAAAAACGGATGCTGTTTTCGCATATCCTGCCCTATTTCGGCCGCATGATCCCCGACTATATCGAGGCCGCCACCATCGATCAATACAAGAAAAAACGACTTGAGGAAACGAAGCGGGGGAAGATCCACAGGGAAATAAACCTGGAGATCCTGTGCCTGAAATCCCTGATTGCCTGGGGAAGCGATCCGGGCCGCCGGTATTGCAACGAGCCGACCGGGAAATTGAAACCATTGCCCTATCGTCGCCCGATCCCGGAGGTGTTGTCCAGGGAAGAACTTGAAGCGTTACTTGAAAATATGGGCGAAAAGCACCGTATTTTATACCATTGTCTCTATCATACCGGATTGCGGTCGTCCGAGGCCAGGAATCTCCGGCCGGATGATGTGCATTTCAATCCGGATTTTCTTAGAGTTACGGGTAAAGGCGGGAAAACAAGGATTGTCTCCATGTCTGCCAGGCTGGCGCAGATGCTGAAATCTTGGCTTGAGAGTCATCCGGGCCTGACCGTATGCTTTCCTTCAAGGGTCAAGAGCAAGGGAACCGGAGTGCTGACGGATATCCGCCGGCCGTTATGGCGTGCCATGAAGCTGGCGGGCATAAGCAAGCGGGTGACGCCACACATGCTCCGTCACAGTTTCGCCACACATAACCTGGACGCTGGGGTCGATCTGAGAACCATCCAGGAGATGCTCGGCCATGAGGATGTAACGACAACGACGATCTATACGCACGTTTCTCTGGCGAACCAGCAGAGTGCGATCAATAAGACATTCGGGGAGTGAAATGCGTAAGCAGAAAGTAAGCAGACAAGCAGACAAAAAGGGGTTAAGCATAACGCCTAACCCCTTGATTTATGGTGAGCCCTGTCGGGATCGAACCGACAACCTACTGATTAAGAGCTATGTGTATGTTATTTATTGTTCAAGAATAACATACAATTATCTTGCCTGTTCGTCTGCTTACTTTTTTGCTATGCTCCGGGGGTGCTCATGGGCATAGCTCTTAAGCATCTCTCCGAAGCTGACCGCATCCGGATCGCCCGCGACCTCTTCAAGGTCACCCAGGTTGAAGAATCCAAGGGCGAATTGCACGGCCTCTGTCCGATCCACGGGGAGTCAAACCCGTCTTTTTCCTACAATTACCATACCGATCTGTACAACTGTTTTTCCTGCGGCGCCTCCGGAGACCTCCTTCGCCTGTGGTCCGAAGTTCATGGCCATGGGCAGAGGGAGGGCTTTAAGGCGTTTTGCGAGGAATTCGGCATTTCTCCTGGAGGGGAACAGAAAAGTCGAGCGCCGGCGGCGCAGGGGGCGGGAGGCGGCGGCCCGGAAATAAGTCATGAGAAGGCCGTCGAACAGATGCGGATCGCCTGGGAGAAATTCCCGAAGCTGCCCGAACCATGGCTGGAGCGTCTGGAAAAAGAACGCGGATGGTCGCGGGAGTGGATGGAGATCCTGGACCTTCGCCTGCAGACGTTCTATCTGAACAAGAAAGGCGGTCTGTCCCAGATCGACCTGCCTGAACGGATTGCCATACCGGTCATAGATGAGCGCGGCGAAATGGTTAACGTTCGCCTGTACGCTCCCGGTGCTAAGCAGCACAAGATCATTTCATGGGCGAAATCGACCGGGCAGGCGCGGCTGTTCCCTGCAAAGCCCATGTATGAACATGGCATGAAGAATGCGGCTGTTCTTTTATGTGAGGGCGAATCCGACACGATCTGCGCCCTGTCTCATGGGTTCAACGCCATCACCCAGACATCGAAGCTCAAGAACTGGCCGGATGATCACCTGAAGCAGTTTCGTGGTCGTGACGTCTTTATTGCCTATGATGCGGACCAGCCGGGTCAGAAATACGCCCATTTTGCGGCCAAGGCCCTCGCGGGGACGGCGAA
>ERZ795055.808-NODE-808-length-26982-cov-11.598359_pt1 | contig 26982 bp, 19 predicted proteins | sample MGYA00375139_ERZ795055 | MGnify/ENA primary metagenome ERZ795055 (study PRJEB30184, sample SAMN05720283) | anaerobic digester metagenome | isolation source: active sludge of municipal wastewater-treating anaerobic digesters | place: USA | collected 2015-01-23 ... | reverse complement strand
CATGATTCATTATCTCCCTCGCCTCGGTCTCTGATACTGAAGGATTGACAACCACGAAGGAGAACAATGAAAATGAACCGGGATATTCATCAGACCTGATCACTTTAACTGGATAACCGGATGAACGGTCAATCCCTGCCGCTGCGCGCAGCACTGGCAATACCTGGGTGAAATACCGCAGCAGTACTGTAACAGCACCGGCAATCCATGCCGAGAACAGCACCAAGGCAAGAATATTCTGCCACGAGCTGCCCGCATGCAGAGCAGCCGTTACAGGACCGGCCGAGGCGTCGGCCTCAACGGCTGATGCCTCAACTACGTACCGCACGGTTACAAGAGGAAGAGTGACCGAAGCCAGGATACCCGTAATAAGGTAAATCCTGTTCAGAAGAAAAAACCTCTCATTCCTGAGAAACAGAAGATAAACCAGCGCGAAACCGGTTATCCATACTGCCGACCTGAGAAGATATAAGCCTGCCGTTTCCATCACTTTTACTTTTTACTGTCCGACAATTCCTTTCTCGTCTCATTGATCAGCTCCTCCATCTCTGCCAGGGAAAGATCCTTTTCACGTGCAAAAAATGATGCCATGGCAGGGAATGAGTTGTCAAAATAACCTTCAAGAAGCCCGAAGAGCTGATGCCGCGAGTAATCCTCCCGCGTAACAACCGGAAAATAAAGGTATACGTTCCCATAGGACTTGTGATTCACGAAACCCTTTTTCTCCAGAATCCTTACTACGGTTGAGACAGTGTTCCTTGCAGGCCTGGGTTCATCAAACCGGTCGCGGATATCCTTGACCAGGCCCTCTCCCAGATCCCACAAAATCTGCATTACCTGCTCCTCTGCCCTTGTTAGTTGCATTGTTTTCATAACTGTTCTGTCAATCCTTCAATGCAAATATATGACTATCTTCTTAGTCATGCAACTATTTTTGCATAAATTTTGACTATTTTTTTAGTCAATGATGTATAGTATTGATATATAATGCATTGATAGCACCCGGCGCTTGTGACATCGGAAAGAAAAATGACCGGAGTTTTATCTGACCAAGGGAAAACCGGTTCCTGATGGCAAATATCACCTTCTCTGATAGCGAAATCCGCCACAGTCTGAGGGTCTTAGTGATATAAAAAGGGTCTGCCCCGGATTTCAGTCAGTCAAGCAGGCTGGCCAACTATATGCCGACAGATCCGGAGCGGAAAGTTGAATGATCTATTTGCAGAGCTCGTTGTAGGCATAGATATGCAGGGCAACATCATCCCAGCGAATCTTCTCTCCCTGGAACTGCTCAAGCATCTGCGGACAGTCTGAATATAGTTCCTGGAAGTTATCCCTGTATGAGCCCTTCTTTACCTTGAAGGCTTTCTCCCCTCCCTTCACAAATAGATACACCCTGTCCTCTCCTCCGGTAACCTGGAATCCTCCGAGGCTCAATCCTCCGGTTTTTGCATTTGGTTCGGCGAATACCTTTATCTTATCGTCAAACCCCGGATTTAAAAGTTGAAGAATCCGTTTCGTCTCTTTCTGGCGTGGAGTGGTTGCCGTTTCAAACAGCACCCATTCGCGCTCAACAATACTGTTCAGGTCGGCATTTGCAAACTCCTTCATCGAGCTGCCTGCATCAGAGATCATGCTCAGCTTCATGAGGCCCGATACCTTCACCTTAAGTGAGGCAACCTGTTCCGGGACAAATTTCGCATTCTCCCCGTTCTCAAGTTTGACCTTGATTTTTGCAAGTCCGTTGTTCACATAGACGCCTCCGGCGAATTTGCCTGTGATCTCCTCACCGGACTGCAGCGCCACAACGCATTCATTTCCGTACAAAGCCGCCAGTCCGGCGTCTTCAATGGTTTCAACGAAACTCTGACCGAAGGCATTACCTGTTATAAGCAATGACACAGCCACCAGACCAATACCAAGCACTTTTTTCATCATTCAGGGATTTTTTTGTTAGACCTCCATCATGAAATTTGACTATTTAATAACATGCTCTAAAGGTTATTGTTCACTGGTTTTCAACCTCTATTGTAAACAATGACATGAGTTTGCATTCCTTCGTTTATGGCTCAACAAAGGTAAGCTGATGCAACAGTGTTGTCAACTATTTCTCAGGATCGCAATTTTCCCGGTGTGACCTCCGAAGTAATTCTTCTACTGCTCCGATAACATGTCTGCCGAAACAGGCCGAAGCACAATGAGCTGCAGAATGACAGCAATCAGTACAGGAATTGCAAGCAGTGCCATATCCCTTGCGAGATTGCCTGAATCCATCGATTTCCCCAGCACCCTTGTTATGAAGGCTCCCGCAAAAACCCCGGTCATATTCATCAGCCCGTAGCCTGTCGCCCTGAGCCGGGGTGCCACAAACTGGCAAAGAATAGGCATATTATTAGCATCGAACATACCGTACCCGATACCGAACAGCACTGCCCCGCCTACAATCCAGAGGTAACTGTGGCCGAGACCGATCAGCAACAGTGACGGTATTGTAAGCGACAGGCCGATCGCCCCTGTGTATATCCTGCCCCGGAGATTCCTCAGGATCCACCTGTCTGATAGAATCCCCCCGAAGATCACACCAACAAGAGAGGAGGCAGCGATTGTTATTGTGGACAACGGTCCTGCTACCGGCATCTCAATCCCAAGACTAGAGGAAAAGAGTGTTGGTATCCAGTTCTTTACAGCCCAGCCCGGGATACTTGGCACAGCAAAATAGAAGAGTATCATCCAGAAACTGACCATTCCCAGAAGCATCGAAAGGCCCGATGCCACAGACCTGAACCCTGAAATTTCTGAAGCAGCCTTCTTTATCTTCTCCCTGTATTTGTATTCACGAAGGAGAACAATAAGTACAACGCTGTAAATAATTCCGGCAATCCCGAAGTAGTGAAAGGTCTTTTGCCACGACAGGCTTTCCGCCACTGTGGCACCGAACCCACCGAGCGCCTGGCCCATATAGAGTCCGGTCATATGAATCCCAATGGCAAGAGACCGTGTTGAACCCCGGTGGTAATCGGCAATAAGTGACAATCCCGCAGGTATGTACAAAGCCTCGCTGACACCCATGATTGCACGGAGCGCATACAAAACACTATAGTCATCAGTATACCCCATGGCGAAGGTGACTCCGGACCATACGAACAGGCTTCCTACTATCAGCCATTTCCTGTTAAGGCGGTCGCCGATAATGCCTGCAACCGGACTCATCAATCCGTAAATCCAAAGGAAGACGGCCATGAGCCTTCCGAAGTTCTCCGCCTTTTCCAGTTCAATTATATCAACCATCATGGCATTCTTCATGGTTGAAAGCATTTGGCGGTCCATGTAGTTCAACAGTGCCACCACCCAGAGCAGTCCGACGACCACCCATGCATATTTTCTGTCAGATCCGGTCTCTTTCATTTACATGTGATTATTAATCTTCCTCACGGAATGCATTCCACACCTGGTACAAACCCCTTGGCACGTGGAAACAACCTTTCCATTTCCCGCCCTTGAGGGGCAGAAGTACTTCGCCTCTGCGGTTAAGATAGCCATACCATTCGCCAAATTCCGGATCCGGGAAATGGCTCCACGTATAAGAGTCAACCTTTTCAAACCAGTCGAGGCACCGCTGATCTCCCGTCATTCTGTATCCCTTTGCAAGAGAGATCAGCGTCTCGATATGAACCCACCAGAGCTTCTGGTCCCATTCCAATTGCTGAGGGGGAAGACCTTTTACATCCATGAAGTAAAAGATACCGCCAAACTGTTCATCCCATCCTTTTTCGACTGTCCGGAGGGTTATATCCACGGCTTTATGCGCAAGCTGTCTGTCGGCTCTGCGTTCTGCGAGGTCCATCATGAACCACATTGCCTCGATGGCGTGGCCTGGATTGAGAAGCCTGCCTTCGAAGCTGTCCGAGAAGGAACCGTCAGGTGACACATTCTCCAGGATGAGTCCGTGCTCCTGGCTGTAAAAAACATCCATCACCTCATGGATACACTCCTCTTCTATCTTTTCAACCATCTCCTTGTCAAGCAGATGCGCTATAAGTCCCGAGAGGTTACTCAGTATCATGGGAAGTGAAAAGCCCTTCAACGGTCGTGTGCCTGGATAGTTTTTGGACCAGTGTCCCTTGGGGTTTTCAGCCCGCTTAAGAATATTTTGGAAGGTACTGTGAGCTAAGTCACCGTACCGGTCAGTACCGGTGGCCCTGTACAGTTCACCGAAGGCCATCACAGCGAAGCAGTCGGAAAAGATATTGTAAGGCTGTATCAGAGGTTTGCCTTCCCGGGTGAGAGAAAAGTAGAAGTTACCCTCATCATCACGTCCGTACTTTTCGAGAAAACCAGCGCCGGACAGTGCCATTTCCAGCCATTCGGCCCTTCTCTCCACATTATTGTACAGATGGCTGAACATCCACACCTCCCGCCCCTGAAGCCAGACAAATTTATCTGTGTCATAAATACTGCCCCGGCGATCAAGACATGTGAAGTAACCTCCAAATACAGGGTCAGGGGAAAACTTCATCCAGAACGGGACAACATCATTAAGCAATGCACTTCTGTACCTTTGGGCCATGCCCTTAATATCCGTGCTTTTCATCTGTCTTTATCTGAACTTTACAATCCTGACCTCAGGAGTCCTGATACCCGGTTTGATTTCGCCGGTCGGGATTATTATACCCCATGGTGTATCCACAGCTGCGGTGGTTACCTGAGCGGGACCAGGAATCTCACCTGTCAGGAAGCACTTTCCGGTTTCAGTGTCATAGATAATGACATCACGGGAAAAGCCGGGATGGCTCTCCTGGAGTAATATGTAATCCTTTCTCAGTTCCGCCAGCCGTGCAGTATCTGCCTCACGTGCCATTTCGGATAGTATTGCCTCCACTTTGTTGAAAACCAAACCATCGTTGCCGCCAAAAACAGCAATTCTTTTGCCGGTTACAGTTGCCCCTGTGCCTGCCGCAAGCCTCAGTATTTCAGTTCCATCGCTCAGGTCACCATCCAGGGACCATGTGTCATCCTTAACTGAATATCTGAACACCTCGGACCTTATTGCAGAGATATCGTCCCCTGCACCCCGTGTACGGCCTCCAAGCAACCAGAGTGAAGGATCATTTCCGGGAACCACCGTCATAACGCTGTTGATCAGAGGCAATGGAAGATCTGATAGTTTCTTCCATCCTGCCCCGACCTTCTCTGTATCCAGGCTCCAAAGTGATTTTGAAGGACTGTTAGGTGTTACTCCGCCGGCGATATAGACCACCGATCTTACCGAAGCTGCAGCAGCTCCCGAGAGTTGAACGGGAAGAGAAGGAAGAGGGGTTACATGAGGCTTTCCATCTGCAACTGATATGATGAAAACCTCATCTGTCATTCCGTTTTCTGTCTCTCCGCCCATACACACAAGGCCGGCACTGACCGATGCAGAGGCACCGTAGGCAACCGGTTGTGGCAGTCCTTCAACGCCTTGCACTGATTTCCAGTCTTTCAAGCCGGAAGGCAGGTCAAGCAGGTATATTTCATTATGGTATTCCTTCTTTCCTCCGTGCCATGGCATAATTCCCGGAAAGTTGGCTCCGCCTGCAACGATCAGGATGTTGCCATGTATCCCGGCAAAAGGTCCGGCGACACCGGGCTGGTTGCTGCCCTGGCAGAGGGGAGGAAGCGGGGCTGTTTCTTTCCATTCGATATTCATTCTGATGCAGGAATTAATTATTAATGAGGAGATTATCAGCAATACAGATTCTAGATACCACAAACGGATCTTTTTCACGGCCTGTCAGATCTTTGAGAAGAGGTCATCCATGCCCAGACTCCTCACATCCTTAACAAAGGCCTGGTAATCTGAACTGCTCATATTTCTTACAGGCAGCCTGAACTCGCCGCAATCAAGGCCTATAAATCTCATGTATGCTTTTCCGGTAGCAATGCCTCCGTATTTACCAAGGAGGGTTATCATGTCGATTGATTTTTGCTGAAAGGCCCGTGCCCCTGCCTGGTCGTTACGATCAAAGGCTTCAATCAATTTATGATAAAGCGGAGCCGCATAATTATATGTACTTCCAACAGCCCCCCTTGCTCCGAGTATCAGTGCCGAAAGGAAGTTTTCATCCCGGCCCCAGAGCATGTCAAACCTGCCGTCCTCAAAATTCAAGCAGCTGAGAAAGTCCATGAAGTCCTCATGGGTGTATTTGATCCCTGCGAAGTTTGGCACCCGGGGTGCAACTTCGCGGACAAAATCGATCATGTTGAAGAAACCCCCTGTCAGCACAGGAATATGGTAATAATAGACCGGCATTTCAGGTACTGACTCCGCAACTTTGCTGAAGAATTCGGCCAGCATCTTCACATTTGCAGGCTTGAAGTATGAGGGCGACGTCAGGGCTACTGCGTGCAGGCCCATCCTTTTTGACTCTTTCGCAAGCTCGATGCAATCCTTGTAACATGTACCCCCGAGATGGTTAATGACCTTAATGCTGCCTCCTGTGGTTACCCTTGCCCAGGTCTCTGCCACCATAAGCTTTTCGCGGGTTGTTGTTGAAACGCCCTCCCCGGTTGAACCGTTGATGAAAGCCCCTACGACTCCGTTTGAGGTTAAAAGGCCATGATACTTTTCAATGACCTGAACGTTGACTTCTCCGTCAGGATGCATCGGGGTGAACGGTGCAGCAATGAGGCCGGTTATCTTTCCTATCTTCATGTGATCAGTTAATTTCTAGTTTAAATGTTGGAACTGGCAGGCCTGATTCTCCGGTAAGGTTTCCCTCAGAATATGGTCTCCATCCGTATCTCACCGAAACTGCATCAGCAGATTCGATTATGATGCGGTTGCGGTTCAGCAATGCCTCTGAAGGGATGAAATAGTTACCTGTTTCCGAAATTTCAATTTCCCTGACCGGTAACCCGTCGAAGGTCCTCAGTTTCCCGGTATGCCGGAATGAAATTATAACTCTGCCGTTTTTCCGTTCTGCCGTTACAGGTTCCGGACTTCTCCTGAAGTTATCCTTACCGTAGGTTTCTTTAAGGGCAAGGTCTGCAAAGCGTTCTCCGACACTCTGCTTATCCCTTGGATGAACATCCGTCGGATGCCCAACGTCAGTGGTGACTACAATGCCTGAGAAAGGAATTACTCCGGCCAGCCTGCGCTGGGAATCTCTGAAAGCAGGCCATGACGGCCTGTTGAGACTCGAAAGCTGGGCAAAGTAAAAGGGTAGCCGTGGCTCATTCCATGCATCTCTCCAGTTACGGACCAATTCAGGCAGGATCACTTCATGGAGCTCCGGAAAGTTGGCATTTGACTCTCCCTGGTACCAGAGGAATCCCCTGACAGGAAAGCCTGCAAGCTTCGATATTCCGGCTTCGAAAAGATACGCAGGCTCAAAGGGATGACGCTGCCTGGGATTGTCTGTATTCTTCAGGTTGGCTGTGATTGAATTGCTTACCCAAGGCTCCCTGAACTCACTCCTGCGGTAGTCATAGAGCAGGTCAACAAGTTGAGGATGAAGCTCCAGGTTCAGTCTTTCGATCCATGCCTCAGCAGGAGAGCCTCCGACAGTCATCTGGATCAGTCCGACTGGCATCCCCAATTCATGCCTGAGCTTTTTGCCAAAGTAGTATGCCACAGCCGAGAAGTCCTTTATACTCTCGGGCGACGCTACTGTCCATCCACTCTCCCTGAAGTATTCGAGATCATTGATAGCGTTCAGTGTTACAGAATCCCAGGGCTCATTCCAGGTCAAATCCGGGTGACTGAATTTTAACATCCGCAGGTTATCATCAGGGGGTGAATTGCTTATCTCCTGCCACTCTTCCGAATTACCGGTGGTCCATTCCATGTTCGACTGACCCGAACAGAACCACACTTCGCCTGCCAGCATGTTTCTGACAAATAGAGTATCCTTGTCTGTAGATGCCCTGAGCTCATAGGGTCCGCCAGCCTTAATCGGTTCAAGGTTTACCTCCCAGTCCCCTGTAACTGATGCGACAGCCCGATATTTACTGCCGTCAATTGTAACCTCAACAGTATCATACCTGTCAGCCACTCCTCTCAGGGTAACAGCGCGGTCATGCTGAAGCACCATGCCGTCACTCCAACCCTTTGGAAGAGTGAGGCCTCCGTAATTGCCGGTTACAGCCGATGAGACTGTCTCTGCAAGGATCACGGCACCATGGGCGTCCGGGTGAAGATTGTCAGGAAGAAGGTCCGGCCGATTTTTCAGGGGAGTGTAAAAATCAATCAGGGTGGCTCCGGAAAGAGAGGCAACCTCATCAATCATCTCCTGTATCTGCCAGTACCAGTCGCGTGTTCCGGCTTTAAAACGACGATGACCGTTGAATATGGGAGAGAGCCTTGCAATATAAAATTCCTGAGTCCCGCAAGATCTCAGAGTGTCTATCAGCCATAGGTAGTCGCTGATGAATTCATCGCGGAAGTCAGGCCATACCCTAGGATCGGTGTCATTAAGACCAAGGTGGATAACAGCAATATCAGGTCTGAAGGAGAGGGCAGCCTTAAACTCCTCAGTGCGGTTGAATGGCCGGAACCCTTTCTTCAGCAATGTTGCACCGCTCCTTCCGAAGTTTCCGACGGTGTACTTCTCTCCCAGCATCCTTTGAAGAACTGCGGGATAGGCGCTGGTTTCCCTTCCCTCAACTCCTGTACCGTAGGTTACAGAGTTGCCAATGCATGCAATCTTTGTTTTTTCTTCCGGCAGTATCTTTTCCGGTGAATATACAAGCCCCTCCGGCTGCCCGGTCCCGTCCGGTGTAACGATCATGGCCGTGAACATCCACTTGACCAGTCTAGTCTCAGGAGTTGAAAAACTGCCGACGGGCAGTTTCATTACCAGGCTGTTCCATCCCTTTTTAAGGCTGATGGCTGCAGCCGGCCGGCTCCACATATTTTCATTGCCGTACGGTGTTTCATGATCGGGCTTAACGTCCATGTTATCCCATACCGGAGGCGAAACCGGTTCTCCGTTTAACCACACGCGGCTTCGTTTGTAATCCCACTCACCGCAAGAGGGAGCAATGTCCGGTTCTGACCTGCCATAGTTGTGGGTGGAGAAATGAAGTCCAGCCTGCTGGTCTGCCTGGCTATGGATCCATGTATATGCATAGGCTGTACGGTCAGGCTGTGGGTCACTGTAAAAAGCCGGCACTTTGCCTCCCCATGTATGCCTTAAGTAAACAGCAGCACCCGCTGCAGGGCTGAATTTCAGCGACGCAGTCAAAACTTTGTCCGGATTAGCCGCCAGATCCTTTTCAAACGGTGCAGAAAAGTCCAGATTGCCGTCATTTGGACACTGGCTGCTGATATTCCAGAGAATGCCGGTTTGCGGCAGATAAGGGAATGGAACATCACCGAGCATTCTATCCTTTAACGCCATAAGTCTTGTTTCGAAATCCCTGAACCTTTCGAAGGCAGGATCTCCTGGCAATCCCATTCTCACACCGCGTAATTTGATATCATAGCCTCCGCCGAGCCATGATCTCTCTGCAAAAGCAAGCATCATGGGATAGAATGCATTTGAGATAAGTATATCTTCAACCGACGCAGGTTTCCTGTCGTTCCACACAGAGCAGATGCCTCCCTTAAGGAGGTCAGAACCCTGTTCAGAGTCGCACATCCTCGAGTTATAGATTGCAAACAGGTCTGAGTAAAAGTCAGCATGGTTCAGGTACCTGTACCTGGAATCTATCACCGGTGTATTTTGTGGCAGTAAGACATCAGCCCATAGTTGCCGTATGGCCTTATGGTCCATTGTTGCACCCGGAAGCCATCCAATTACCTCCTTGCCGCACTCCCGGACAACAGTCATCATCCCGGCAACGAAATCCGAGCTGGTGACACTGACCTCATCTGTGCCGAGATGAAAATAACTGCCCTTGAAGAGCAGGCAGGCCTCACGCAGCAACTCCTCCACGAGTTTCCTGCCCTCCTCTGACTGCATTGTAAATCCCGTAGCCCTGGTAAAAGCATCGCTGTGGCCCGGCATGTCAATCTCCGGAATGACTTCAACGAAATGAGCCTTGCAAAAACTGACAAAATCGGTGATCTCCTCCTTTGAATAGTATCCCTTTTTGTCCCGGAGAGCAACTGTCTCCGAAGTCAGCTCAGGAGCAATATCGCTTGCAAGCCGCCACGCAATATCTTCCGTCAGATGCCAGTGAAAGGTGTTTATCTTGAATGACGAAAGAATCTCAACCTCTCTCTTAAGTTCACTGACAGGGATGAAACTCCTGCCGCAGTCATGCATGAAACCCCTTATCCTGAATGCCGGCCAGTCAGTGATTGAACACCCATGTATGAATTCCCCTTCGTCATCAAGTCCTGCAAGCTGTTTCAATGTCGCTTCAGCCCTGAAGAAACCTTCCTCACCCGTTGCAAAAATCATAATCGAATCCTTACTGACTATCATCCTGTAGGCCTCCTCCATGTTAATGGCAGCTCCTTCGATAGCCCGGACATTGATCCTGTGTACCCTTGGATCGCGGTACAAACCATCCGGATGAATCCTGAACCTTTCCAATGTCCACTGAATAGTCTGTGGTAGTGGCAGAAGGGATTGGGTCCCGGATACCTGTCCTTCCAATGGGAAAGGGGTGCCTGCAATTAAGAACAGGGTCAGAATCAACCATTTTTTTGCCGGACGGTTCATGAGCAGGATAGGGATTGTTTACTTCTCAATGAAGAGATCAGCAACAGGTATTTTTTGAAAATAGAGTTCCTTAACACCCTCATACAGGATGCCAACATGCTGGTCATCAACCATTGTAAGACAGGAATATCCGTATCCTGACGGGCCGCAGAGTTCTATCCAGTATGCTGACGGCCAGGAGAGCCCTTCATCCAGACTCGCCTTGACAGTCATATTGACCCTCCGATCCCTGTCATTGGGGTTTGAAAAAAACAGAACCCTCCTGACAGCTCCGTTGACGGTCACATCGGCAGATATCAGGCTCGCCATGCAGTTCGGCTCCTGGAGAGCAGAATTTGACGATGGATGAACCGTCCAGGTCCGGCCAAGGTTGGTTGTTATTGCCACTGCCCTGCCATTGGTGACCCCCTTATCTGTCCTGTTCCGGTCATCACGCATATTCAGCATCAGGCTGCCGTCAGTCAATTGTACCACCTGGGATTCAGTCGTATTGGATTTCGCCCCGGTCCCGATCTGCCAGGTCTTCCCTCCATCCTTACTGCTCACAATCGTTGAATGACAGGTATACTGTCCGCCATCAATTGCTTTAGTGCCAACATCTGCCTTGAACTGTGCCGGGAAGACAAGGGTTCCGTCGCTCATGGTTATACCCCGGCCCGGACCCTGTAACAGCAGTTGCCAGGAAGGGTTCTTTATCTGATCAGTAATATTTAAAGGATCAGACCAGGTAAGGCCGTCGTCAGTGCTCTTTACCAGAATGAACTGTCCTGTCTCCTGCGGGGTCATTCCGGGCTGCGATGCCCACCAGAGCATCTTGTCAGGCGCTGAACCGCTCATCCAGAGTGCTGCCACCCATATAGTATTGGTAAGATGGTCAAAAAGAACACATGGATCACCTATGCCGTTGAGATTCTGAGGCAACCCGCCGAATTCTCCCATGTCCATTATCACCTTCATGGGTTCCCACGTGCTTCCTCTGTCAGTGCTCCGGCTCATGCCAATATCAATGTCTTCCTGAAGGTCTTTGCTGTTGTTATACCTGTTGTCATAAACTGCGATCAATGTTCCGGCATTGGTGGTAACCAGCCCCGGAATACGGTAAGTATCACAACCATCCTGGCCTGCAGCCCTGACAACCGTACCGAATCTAAGCCACGGGAGTGCGATCACCGGCGCTGGCAGCACAGAATCATCTTCAAGTATAATACTGAGGCTCTCTACCCTGAATTTACCAGCCAGGTCTGCATCCGGCGAAGGGGTGAAACCGACTATGATGAGGTTATTCCCTCCTCTGAATATATAGTCACCTGTAATTGCAATCCTGCGCGAAGCCTTTGCTTTTCCGAAAATGACCGCATCAGTCTGCCCCGGGGGGAGACATTTTACAATCACTTCACCACCCTCATCAAGATCTGAATCCGGGGAAATATTAAATACTATCTTATTGATTTTTTTGTTCTGCCCATTATCAGAGTATCCGACAGAGATTGTAAAATACTCGTTTCCCTGACGGTTAATGAATGCTGGCACCTTAAGAGGTGTTACGGAGTTTACTATAAGCCCTGATGACCTGTTGCTGTCGGTAAGAACCTTCTCCTGTCCGCAGCCGGCAGCTATAATAACCTGAAGGACAATGAGAATGCCTGGCAGTGATCCTGTATGTCTACGCATGGGGATTTCGGTTACCGGTGATAAATGTTCTTAAGAGTTCTAATTTAATCAAAATAGAAACAAGAATTAACTGCCCTCACGGGCAGTTAATTCTATCCTAATCAACCTCAATAACCAAATGTTTGCTCTAATAACCTGTTGTTTGTCAGAGTAGTTTTGTCAATTGGCCAGAGAAGCTGGTAATCTTCAGTCGCAGTGGTGTATTTAAATACATATGTTTCACCGAATCTGCACAGATCATACCAGCGTTTCCCTTCACCGAGGAATTCAAGGAATCTTTCCCTGAGCAATGCTTCGTTGAAATCTGAATCGATGGCCTGGTTCGGGTAACCCCATACTTCCTCAGAAAAATTAGCTCCATATGCTCTCTGCCTGACGAGATTTATTTCAGTGGCCGGGTTCTCCCCAAGCAGGCTCTTGGCTTCAGCAAGCATCAGCAGGAGATCTGCGTAACGGTAAACAATATGGTCGTCCGCAATCTTTCTGCTGCCGGCATCCATAACGCCGGGGAATTTATTGATATAGCAGCCTGCAAGGGTAAAGACGCCTGCGTTTTCAGTATATGCTCCCTTCACAGACACAAGCTTTCTTGAGTCCTCATTCCTGAAGCTCCAGAAAGCAGACTTGCGGACAGGAGCCCTGAGTAAACCTCCGGCGTAGTTTTCAACGGCATTGGAGATTTTTGCTGCTGAAATAGAGTCCCAGAAGTTGATGATCAGGTTACTCTGCGGAAGAAAGGTGGATGCATATGAACCTCCACCCATCTGGTACTCAAGAAGGGCATTCCTCAGAACAAATATTACCTCTTTATTATTTTTGGATGCCGGTACTGATGAGGAAGTGAACACATCCTTAAAACTGGTCATCAGTCCAAGTGCAGGCAACTGAGTCTGAATCTCAGTAAGCGCAGTTTTGGCAATTGTGGCATCAGCTGTTCCACCTGCCATCTGCCGGGCAGACCACAGATAGACCTCAGCCTTCAGCATCATTGTGGCAGCATGTGACCAGAATGCCTTGTCACTATACTTGAAGGAATAATTCGATCCGAAATACTGCTCCGACTTCTGAAGGTCAGATTTGATAAGCTCCATTACCTCAGCTTCTGAAGATGCAGCACGGGCAAGATTATTAAGATCGAAGGTGATACTGGGCTCGGTAATTATGATTGCCTTACCCCAACTCCTTAGCAGGTGAAAATAGCTGAAGGCTCTGAGACCATATGCCTGCCCAAGGTAGTAGCTTTTATTTGCCTCTGTCAGGTTTGCGGCGGGTTCAGTCTTAAAGATCAGCAGGTTGACCTGGTTGATAAAGTTATACATGCCAGCATAGTTCGAGATGCCAGGGTTTTCAGAGTTGATTGTGTTGAACCAGAATCGCTCCCAGCCCTGTGTTGCCTCGCCGGAGAAGGGTGTGTCTCCGAAAACATCGGCACGAAGCTCACCCAGAACCATAAAATTCAGTTCATACGTTCTTAGCCGGCTGTGCAGCCCGGCTATGAAACTCTCATACTGTTCAGGGTTTTGCCAGAAATTTCCGTCGGCTACGGAGCTCTCGGGAGCAAGGTCAAGTGAGAGCTTCTCACAACCGGAGAACCCAGTCAGCATGACCCCCATAAGTGTTATATATAGTAACTTCTTCATTTTCTGCAATAATTTATAAGTTTTCAGAATGATACCTGCAACCCCAGGATATATGATTTGGGCAGCGGATAGCGACCTGTGTCTACCCCTCCAATTTCCGGAGCTGTACCTGTATACTTTGTGAAATAGGCTATGTTTTGTCCGGTTAAATAGACAGTTACCGCTGACATGGAGGCTTTTTTCACAAGAGTGGATGGCAGGCTGTATGACAGGGTAAGCTCCCTGATCGCCAGGTAATCACCTTTCTCATATAACCTTGAGCTGTTACCATTCAGGTTGGGGTTGGCATTATTCTCCCTTGTATAATTCTTCTTTGCGAGCTGATCAGCATAATAGAACTTGGGGATGTCTGTATCCGTATTTTCCGGGGTCCAGCTTCGCTTCACCCAGTCGATGACATTGAAGGTTCCCTGGTACTGACCTAGGGTTCTGGCGGCAACGTCATTGTAAATGGTATGTCCGAGTGCGTAATCAAACCTGGCCGACAGCGAGACTCCCCTGAAGGAAAGATTGGAGGTGAAACCGCCGACAACTTTGGGTATGGTTGACCCTACCTTAACCCTGTCACGAAAATCAATCGTGTCGTTCTTGTCGAGGTCAGCCCAGAGGACATCTCCCGGTTCAATGGGCAGTTTGCCTGTCTTATTGGTAAGTCCTGCCCATAGCACCGGACCATAAAGTTCTGCTATCTTGTCATACCGGTTGGCAGCAACAGTGTTCACATCATCCCAGTCCTTCAGAATGCGGACTTGCTCGTATGCAAATATTTCACCCAGGGTTCCACCCTCCTGATAACCGCCTACCCAAATAACCTGGCCTGACTCCGGATCATAGATCTGAATCCCTCCCTGCCTGTTACGGTCATTACCGTTTTCAGGAAGTTTCAGAATCTTGTTTGCATTGAATGAGGTATTGAAGCTCACATCCCATTTCAATCCGGAAGGCAGGTTAAGCACATTTGCGACCACCTCAGCCTCAAAACCCGAGTTCTGGAAAGTACCGAGGTTGGTGCGGAGACTCGTGAATCCAGTGTAGCCAGGCAAAGCAAGATCAGTCAGAAGATCACTTGTGATGCGCTTATAGTATCCGGCCAGGATCATTATCCTGTTGTTGAGAAGCCCAATATCTGCACCCGCCTCAAATGAACGGCTCTTCTCCCAGCGCAATGCCTGGTTGACGATTCCGGTATTGAGATAGCCCTGGTACCCGCTGTAGACCGACTGCAGGCCATAGACTCCCTGTACTTCGTAGTTACCAAGTCCGGCGACATTACCATTGAAACCGTAACTAATGCGTGGTTTTACGGTAGTAATGATTGAGGTAAGTCCTGAATTGGCAAAGAAATCCTCCTTATGCAGGTTCCAACCGGCAGAGATGCCGGGGAAGAATCCCCACCTGTTACCCGGGGCCAGCCTGGATATTCCATCATACCTCGCAACTGCCGTGAACAGGTATTTGTCATCATAATCGTAAGTGAGACGGCTGAATGCTGACAAGATCCTGTAGGCTGAAGTTGCTGAAGAGGTTGAAGTCCGCTCGGTGGCAGCATTAAGTGTATAGATGTCGTCCGTCGGGGCCTTCTGTCCTGTAGCAGTGAAGGCAAATTCGTTGTAATCGAATAATTCACCGCCTATAAGAATATTAAAGTTATGGCTGGCAACATTGCCTGCATAATCAAGGGTGACAGTATGCTGCTGCTGGAGAGACTTTGAATCATAAGCATATGACTGCCTTGTTACATCAGGTGTGGTTGCTGTCTGCCTCTGGCTTGCCTTGTTAAACGACTGATACAGGTAGTCATAGTAATAAAAATTAGTATTAGCTCGCAGGCTCAGATTCTTGATTATCTCCCAGTCAGCGCCGAAAGCAAATGTTGACCTGCGGGTTTCATCCTTGAAAACATACCTGTTAAGCCAGTAAATAGGGTTACCATCAGCCGGGCCGTTGCCGGCAGTCGGGTTGCCGTCGGCATCATACGGATTGTATGTAGGCCACAGACTCATCACCCTGTAGAACATATTTGATTCTGATGTCCAGAGAGTAGGCTGCTGAGAATTACTGAATGTCATGGCGCCTGTAACCTCCAGATTCTTTTTGATCATGTAACCTCCGTTAAGTGTCGCAGTGTACCTTTTATACTTCGTGCCTATAATCAGCCCGTCCTCATCATAATACCCGAGACTGGCAGAGAACTTCGCAACATCATTTCCTCCCGTAAAACTCAGGTGATGATCCTGGGTGAATGGATTCTGAGTGAAAGCTGCGTCACCCACCTGCCCGCTGAAATCACGGAATAGGATTGTATCGGATGCATCGGTGAATGGATCTTCCATAAACTCCCACCCCTCATTGATATAATTCTGGAAATCAGGCCTTGTTGTGCTGTTGACAGGCCTGATCGAAAACATCTGCTGCAAAAGGGATGAAAGGCCAAGCCCGTAACCGTTATTTGTATTTGGATTGTAAGGAGTTGCACCTGTCTGAACACGGCCTACATTAAGGTTTCTTACACCCATCCTGTTGTAATAGATGTAGTCTCTTGCATTAAGATAATCATAACCCATTCTTCTCTGATTGAACCCTGTTTTAAGCTTGTATGTAATATCAGATGTTCCGTACTTCCCTTTTTTGGTAGTAATGAGTATGACGCCGTTGTTGGCTCGTGATCCGTAAATAGCCGTTGAAGCGGCATCCTTCAGTACCTGCATTGATTCTATATCGGCAGGGTTGAAATCAGACAACGACCTGACGAGACCGTCAATCACAACCAGGGGAGCCCCCGGGTTATTTATTGAAGCGCCGCCTCTCAAGAGGATGCTGGGGGCAGATCCAGGCTGCCCGGATGTATTCACCACCCGGAGTCCGGATACACTTCCCTGCAGGGCAGCACCGGCATTGGCTATAGCTACGTTTTCGAGTACCTTGGTGTCCAGCTTGGAAACGGAGGTGGTCATCTTGGACCTCGACTGTTCTCCGTAACCTATAACTACCACCTCATTAAGAAGAGTGACATCCTCCTTCAGTATCACATCCACAACGGATCTGTTATCCAAAGCGATGGTTTGGGTGGTGTAGCCGATAAAGGAAAAAACCAGGTCCGTGGCACCAGATGGAACATCGAATGAATAGGTACCGTCAATCCCTGATGATGTACCGACAGTAGTCCCCCGGACTACTATACTTACTGAGGGAAGTGGCTGCCCGTTCGATGCGTCAGTCACCGAGCCCCTGATGGTCCTCTGGGCAATGACAGAGTTGCTGCTCAGAAAGAGCGACAGCAACAACATCATCAACCCGGGCCAAAAAGTAACTTTTCTTTTCATTGAGTGATTTGGTTTTGGGGTTAATATTCAAGAATTAAATTGTTTTATGTATTACATAATACATTACAAAAATAATTTATTAATTTTACATCCAAGCGTTTTACTGTTTTTTTTTGCTTTTTTTGTAGTACTTAATTACTTATTGAATAAATAATGGATAATCAGGACCTGAGACTAGAGCTGAAGGCAATCGATACAAGCAGCCTCGTTGACAAGGTTGAGATGCGCCTTATTGAGGTATTCCTCTACAGGGAACTTAAACCCGGTGACTCAATTCCCAAGGAGACTGAACTGGCAACAATCATGGGCGTCAGCCGGACAGTCATCAGGGAATCACTCAACAGGCTCAAGACAATGGGCCTGATAGAATCGAAAAAACACAAGGGAACAATTATCAAAAGCCCCGACCTCTCAGCAGTCCTTGGCAAATCCCTTATCCCCAGGATACTAGACAACAAAACCCTGATGGATGTCTTCGAGATGCGCCTGGCACTGGAGGTGGGAATGGCTGACTTCATCTTTGCCAGGAAAACCGACGATGACATAAAAGAGCTTGAAGAGATAGTTGAGATCGAACCTGACCACTCTGACCATATCCTGTTTGACGTTGATCATGAGCTTAAGTTCCACGGCAAACTGTACCAGATGACAGGCAATACAACACTGGAGGATTTTCAGAACCTCCTCCTGCCGGCATTCCAGCACGTATACAACATAGGACTGCTGAAGGTAAAAGGCAAACGCAGAAAATACAAGTCACACAAGGAGCTGGTGTCATTGCTTAAGAAAGGAACCCCCGACGAGTTCCGCGAAGGAATGAGAAGACATCTCGAGAACCACTTTGTGAGGATTCTCTCCGCCGTTGAGGATCAGGCAGCGAGCAAATAATAGATATCGATAGCTGCAAAGAAGCCAACCTGAACAGCAAAGAGCGGCACAGCTCTCCTGTTTGTTTCCTCCTCTCCCCACAACCTTGTCACTGTGTGAAACAGAGCCGAGAAGAAGAACCACCCCACGTAATTTCGAAATGGAATCAACCCGCACTCCCATGACCACATATCAAGCCTCATAGCCGCCGGTTCGAGGAACAGGTCATACACAACCATCAGCAGGGAGCCGGTCAAAATAATGAACAGCGACGCCGGCAGACCTTCATGACGCAATTCTCTGCCTTCTGACAGCCGTTCCCACAGCAAACGGCTGATTACGTTTGTGCAGTAGATCAGCAGGAACCAGTTAAGGCCTATTATAACAGGGGTATTCAGAAGAGCTGGTCCGAGTGTCCTGCCGTAAGAATAAACCCCGAAAATTCTTCCGGTATTTGTGCCAATAGCCTCGATGAAGAAAGAGGCAACGGCAATAAACAGCCCGGTGAATATGACCTGCCTGGCAGGCCGCCTGCCCCAGAATATAAAAATCGCTGCAAATAATAGGTTAAGCGGTGTTATCATCTTGAACAGCTGGCGACTGAAGGGGAGCAGCATGCCAGTCAGTCCTACAGCGTATACCCATAGCAGTATTTCAGTCGATTTCAGTATGCGGGGTTTGTCTGCCGTCATTCTGCCGGAGGTATCATGTCACATGCAATCTTTGCCGACGCAAGGCACAGAGGAATCCCGCCGCCCGGGTGGACCGATCCCCCTGCAAACCACAGGTTCCCGTATTTTCCCTTAACATTGGGATGCCTCCTGAATGCGGCAAAACGGCTGTTGGAACTGCTGCCGTAAAGTGCTCCGCGGTTTGATACAGTAAGTTTCTCAATCAACGGTGGATCCAGCACCTGCTGCGCCTCTATAAACTCTTCAACGTTTTGTCCCAGCCTCCTGCTCAGCTTTGCCAGAATGTTACGTCGTGCCTCACTGACGATCCGGGTCCAGTCCTGACCCCTGTCATAAGGCACATTTATCATCACAAACCAGTTATCTTTCCCGTCAGGAGCATCAGAGGGAATCACTCTCGACGAGGCAAAAAGGTAAACGGTGGGGTCAGTGCTGACCTCTCCCGTTCGCAGCGATCTGAATTCCCCGGGATAATCTGACGAGAAGAAAATATTATGCAGATCGAGTTCCCCGAACCTTTTCTTCATTGCCCAGTAGAAAATCAAAGCTGAGGTGCTCCGCTCCTGCCTCTCCTGCTTACGGGCAGGCCTTTCCTCTTTCATCAGCTTCCTGTAAAAGGGTATCACATCCACATCAGAGACAACTGCCTGAACGGACATAATTCCGGACTGTGTCTCCAGTCCTGTGATATTTCGACCCTCCTTCACAAGTGACAGTACCTCCTCTCCGGTATGGATTATCACACCGCACCTTACTGCAAGCTGCTCCAGCGCTGTAACTATATCCCTCATCCCTTTTTCAGGGAAATAGGCCCCCATGTTGTGTTCGAGGTGAGCTATCACATTCAAAGTTCCTGGCGCCATGTAAGGACTTGATCCATTGTATGTTGCATATCGATCAAAGAGTTGTATCAGTTTCGGACTCTTAAAATGCCTGCTGATTACTCCGTGCATTGTTGAAAAGGCATTCAGCTTTCTGAAATTGCGTGCCACGTTGATCGACTCAGGCTTCCTGAAGTTATCAAGCTGGTAGAACGGCGAAAAGATAAAGATCCCGGCGGTGAGCGCATACAGTTCAGCACACTCATCCAGGAATGAAATGATGTTTTTCCGCGGCTCGCCTGTAACCTTCTCCGCCTCTTCTGCAAACCTCAGCCTGTCTGTCCAGGCATTCAGAAGCGCACCGTCATCGTAAAAATACCTGCATGAGGAATCAAGCGGGATATAGCTGAAGTGTTCCCTCGGATCCTCTCCTGCCAGGGTAAAAAGCTCATCCACAAGCTCCGGCAGGGTGAAGAGCGAGGGCCCGGTGTCAAACCTGCACCCGTTGATCCTCAACTCGCCGATCTTGCCTCCGGTCTCACTGTTCTTATCATAGAGATGAGTCTCATAGCCCTTGACTGCCAGCCTGATTGCGGCAGCAATGCCTCCTATGCCGGCGCCTATTACCGCTGCCTTCTTCTTCATCATTTTCTTCTTTCGATCAAATTAGCCCTATGAAATCCCTGACCAGTACTTTAATAAGCAAAAGCATTTTCCTTTCGTCGGATATGCGGAACCGCCTCCCGGTTACTGCCTCAGGCGGCGTCTTCCTGATCTTGGAGAAGAGCGCCAGGTAGTAGGAGTAAGCAAGGTATACCCCCCTCCGGCTGCCACGGTCAAGACCCCTGATCCCCTCAAGAGCCACCCTGAACTCAGCCGCAATGTCCTCTTCAATCTCTCTCTTGTCTGCAACGGAGAAGTTTCCGAAGTCGACCCCCGGAAAATAGACCCTCCCGCGCTCAGTATAGTCGCTTCCAATATCCCTGAGAAAATTCACCTTCTGAAATGCTGATCCGAGTTTACGGGCAGGCTCCCTGAGCTTGTCAAAGAGCTGCGGGTCATCGTGGCAGAAGACTCTCAGGCACATCAGTCCCACTGCTTCGGCGGAGCCATAAATGTATTCACTGTAACTTTTAGCGTCGTGATTTTTCTGATCCAGGTCCATCTCCATGCTGTACAGGAAGGCATCTATGAATTCACGGTCAATATTATATGTATTGACGGCCCACTGAAATGAGTGTAGCACCGGGTTGGAGCTGACTCTGTCCGAGATAGCCTCTGCTGTATCTGCCCGGAATTTGTCAAGCATCTCCCGCTGCCTGTGGTTGAAGAACGTATCGACAATCTCGTCGGCCAGCCTGACGAAGCCGTAGACAGCATAGATTGCTGGCCGGTGCCTGCGGGCCAGAGTACGAATGCCGAGGGAGAACGAGGTACTGTACCCGGTGGTTACCTCCCTGCTGCACCTCAGGGCGATTGTGTCATATAGAGTCAATTTCATCGTCTATCCTCTGTACGGTTAGTTTGGAGCTGATGATCACCATCGGCAGTCCGGTTCCGGGTACTGTTGATGCACCCGTATACCAAACATTTGAGAGGACCTCGTCCCTGTTGGAGGGCCTGAATCCGCCCACCTGAGTCATCTTGTGCCCCAGCCCCAGGCCGCTGCCACGGTACAGACCGAACATATTCTGCCAGTCGATCGGGTCAAGCACAACGCGGGTCATCAGGTTAGCCTCCACGTTATGGCCGGTTCGCTCCGAGAGATCTTTTATCACTGCATCGGCAATCCGCTCCCTGTCACTCCAGTCGGGCTTGAACCGAAGGTCAGGCACAGGCACCAGGATGAAAAGGTTTTCACATCCTGCGGGCGCGCTCTGAGGGTTGAAGATGGCGTTTGCATTTACATAGTAGTACGGCTTCTCCAGCGAGACCCTGTTGCGGAAGATCCCCTTAGAATAGGGTTCGTAGTCTCTGTCACCCAGGAAATAGTTGTGATGGTGTATATTCTCCATCTTACCTTTCACTCCGAGATAAAGTGTAAGTGGTGCCAGGGTCCACTGCATCCGGTCAAGTTTTTCATCGCTGAATGCCGGGCGGCGGAAGACCCTTCCCCTGAACATTGCAGCATCGGCGTTGACAACGAAGAAATCTGCTTCCCAGCGTCTGCCGTTACTGTCAATGAAGGCCCTGTTCCTTTTGCCTGACGATTCGTACCCGGAAATTGTAACGTTGTAATTGATCTTTATGCCCGCTTTTTCCGCTTCGCGAAGTAGCCCCTCAACTATCCTGTACATCCCCCCTTCGACGTTGTGGTAACCGTCATGCACCATCTCGGTGTAGCTCAGTAATGTATATACGGCAGGAGTATCAAACGGTGTTGCTCCGAGGAAGAATGAGACAAGGGAGAAGATGACCCGTACCTCATATGAGCTGAAGTACCGGCTCATCTCTCCCCATACCGAGCGCAGCACCTTTGGCGTATGCCTGACGGGGATCTTCATCATCTGGAGGAGAAAGTCGGGCAGCGATTTGAAATTCTTTGAGAGGACACCCTTTTCAATATCAGCGAACAGAACCCCCGCTGAAGCCAGGAACCGCTCCATCCGATCCCTGAAACCCGGTTCGATATCCTCGAATTGCATGGAGAGTTTCTCCAGGTCACGGTAAATTGTATACCATCTGTCATTGCCCCTGAAATTAACCCGGTACAATGGGTCAATCTGGACGAACCTGAAGGGCATCTCAATTCCTGCATCCTTCACAAACTCGTCAAAGTGGTAGCTCATGCTGAAGAATGTGGGGGCCATGTCAAATGTAAAACCGTCAGAGGTAAGCTGATTGAGCCTCCCTCCTGCCTGCCTGTACATCTCAACAATCTCCACATCATATCCCCGACGCCTCAGACGGAGAGCCGTTGCCAGCCCGCCAAGGCCAGCGCCTACAATGAGCGCTTTCTTTCCTGTCATATTGTCATTTTATTTTTTTCTCAACCTCCGGCAGCAGTTCATCCCTTACCCATTGAAAGTCAGGTTCTCGCCTGAGGGCCCTGAGGAATGTCTCGCGCGATCCCCTGTAGTCGCCCATCCTGTCTTGCAGATGACCGAGGAGAACTATAGTGTTAAGATACCTCCAGTTACACGGTGACATATTTTTGTCGGCTTCGAACAGCCTCAGGGCTTCGGAGAATGATACTTTTGCCTTCTCCTTTGAGCCACCTGCAAATGCCGGCATATAAACCTCCGAGTTTGCCTTTTCGAGCCAGACAACAGGGCTGTCCTTCCCTATCTTAACTGCAGCATCAAGCTGCTTCAGGGCTTTTGGTCCGAGGGTGACTGCCCGGGCGGGATTGAGTCCCATGCGAAACCCCAGCAGTGCTACACGGAATGCTTCCGTCTCTGCCCGGTACTGAGGGTGTAAGGCAAGTTTCTCCACCTCCCCGGCAAAGGCCTCGATCAGAGGCTTTGCTGCATTTTTCTCTTCCCTGCCGAGAAGATACCCGATGTATCCGTACCTTGTCTCCACCAGCGAATAAAGAGTGCAGGGGTCCGGATCAAGGATATACTTATCCTGCAACTCCTGCATCCCCTGCTTCCACATTTCCATGTTGCCGCTTATGTAACCCTTGTAGATTGTGCAGCTGCTGCATTCGCCCTGCGCTGATATACTTGACACAGGCCATGCAAGGGTTGCCATAAGAAGGGCTATAATTGTCCTTTTCATCTGATTTTTCGTCCTTTCCATTCAAAATTCCTGCCTGCCCGCCTGCTGATTGCAAGAAATGCAATATGATAAAAAGCCGCGATTCCGGGAAGCAGCCATTGGAGGTTTTCACTCACTCTCTGTCTGCTCGTCACGGCGATCATTGTGTTCAGTGCAATGACCATGGAGAAATATGCTGCCGCGAACTGCCAAGGGAGAAATAGCAGCACGATCCATCCAACAAGTCCTGTCAGGGCGTAGAGAAGAAGGAAGGGGAGGCTGTTCCCGAACATCGAAAAAATATTCCGTGAAAATCCGTTGACTCCCTCATTGTAACTCCTGTACATCCGGCACTCTATCTCCTTCCGCCCCACGAGTGTATCGCCCTTCAACCGCGATCTCTTGATAAGCCTCATTATCTCTATATCCTCCGCCATCCGGTCCCTGACTCTTTCATGAAAGCGATATCGCCTGTATGTCGTAGCGTGAAACAGCATCATCTGTCCGTTGGCAGCGGAGAAGGAGGTCCATCTGCAGCGGCGGATAAGGAAGAGAGGAAGCAGTGAGAGCAGAATTCGGAACATGAACGGCACAACAATTTTTTCACCCGTACTTCTCATCTTCTGGCGCGGGAACATGGAGAGCAGCGCAAGCCTGTGCCTCGACGCATAGGAGACCGCCCTCTTCAGCAGGTCATCTCCCACAGTCACGTCAGCATCAAGGAAGAGCAGGTAATCATTCTTCGCCTCTTCAGCCAGCCTGTGACATGCATGATTCTTACCCGTCCATCCTTCAGGGAGTTCATCTCCACTTATGCATCTGAGTCTTCCGTCAATCCTCGCGCAGGCGGAAACAACCTCTGCGGTGCTGTCAGTTGAGCCGTCGTCATAAACAATTATCTCGGCCTTCTCGTATGGAAGCAGGGCAAGACTTCCAAGCAGCGTACCGATGTTCTTCTCTTCATTCCTCACCGGGATGAGAACAGAGAGTGACGGCAGCCGCGACCTGTCCCTCGTGACATGAGGCAGATAGGGCCGTGAAAGCCAGTTCACAAACGCCACCGCAAAGCGAAGGAATGTCAGAAAGAGAACGAGGCACCCGGCAACTGTCAGTATCATAAAGGTATCTGCTTGGCTATGCACTCTTCAAGGAAAATATTGTAAGCCTCCTCCAGGTCGGTGACGGTTCTCTCCCTGGCAGAATATTCAATTACCCTTATATAAAGCCCCGGCCTCTTTTCAGAATACCAGTCGGGCAGTGCGACGTAAAACAATATCATCAGTTTGTCAGAGGCACCGGCTATGATCCGTTCGGTTCCTTTCTCGAACCGGACCGGTCTGCGGTGTATCGATGTGATTGTTCCCTGCGGGAAGACCACCACCATGTTTTCAGCATCATGAAGCAGTCCGGAGGTATACTTGAGAGTGTCAACCACCGTCCGGGATCCGCGTTTGATTGAAAATGCCCCCGCCTTATTCAGGAACAGCCTCTTCTCCAGCTGCTCCTCAAGCATCATGATGTGAAACTTTTTTTGCAGAAAAAGATCGTTGAGCCGGTAAGCGATGAATCCGTCCCACCAGCTGAAGTGGTTGCCGATGAGCATCACCGGCCTCCCTGTAGTATTCACGCTGCATTCGAATCTGACATGGCTGAAATGGTTTTTCAGTCCATTACGTGAATAAAAACTGAAAAAGCGTACAAAAAAGGGAATATGTCTGGCCCTGATTATCATTTGCCGCCAGTTGCAACAAGTGAGCGGGTCGGATTGCGGTATTCGTCCGGGATCACCGGCAAGCCTCCCTCCTCAACCGGTTTGAACCGCTGGAGGTATTTTACGAGTGCAAGCCATTCCTTCCCTTCCTGAATACCGGCCTGCCCTGCATTGAAATCCATCACGAAGTCATCCATCTCAGTAACCAGGTTGCCGTCCTCGTCCTTTGGTTCAACCTTTATCAGGCCCAGCGTTTTCTTTTTTACCAGCCCCAGGTTATCTGCAATGTATGAGTTGGCTACTACTGAATATAGCTTCGGATCATCCTTTGAGGTATTGACTGCCGATACATTACCCTGGTGATCTGTCATTTCGATCTTGCGAACCTTATTGAAAATCCTTCCGTCCGGGTCATATTCGATGCGGAGATGAGAAAAGAAGGGATAATTTGAGGGTGCCGAAGCTGAAGTAAAGAGCAGTATCTCTGCAATGTTCTTTATTTCCTTTCCCGTAACCCACATTTTTGACAGAGCGTATCCTGGTACATTATCGGTCCCTGAGCCCAGTGACATGACCCTGAAAATATCAGCCACGCTCTGTACACCCGGAAGGATTGGATCACGAAGAACACCTGCCGCAACAATTGCTATATCAGTACCCGGTCCTTCACTGTTTACATAGTCGTAGACTGCGTCGGCCACCATGGGGCCCAGGTTGCTTGCCCTGGCATCACCATATTCATCATAAGCTACCGTAAACGTGGCAACGGCTACGGGCATTGAATATGACATGCCAAGGGGAGCCAGAATTGCATCATTTATTTTCTGCTGCTGAAGTGATATCTCCGATTGAATTTCATTCAGTGATTTAGTCCTGTCATCAACTGGGATCGCTTCGAACCCCTCAAGTTTAACTCCATCCGGTCCTGCAAGAAGTTCAACTTTCCCGACATATCTGCCGTTATCACCTACCCCTACTATAGGTACTCCGTTAACTACAAGTGGTTCTTTAAGGAGGACATGTGTGTGTCCGGTGATGATCAGGTTTATGCCGCTTACTTTCTGCGCAAGTTTGACATCCTCTCCTGTCCATACTCCTTTTTTATCCCTGGTTATTCCACTGTGTGACAGACATATAATAATATCGCATCCCTCCTTTTTCAGCTCTTTGACAAGCTTCTTTGCAGCAGGGATTATTTTTTCAAATGTCACCGGAGGTGCATATGGGGCAGATTCATCTGCATCCTTCCCCATGAGGGAGAAGATCCCGATTTTAAGGCCATCCCTCTCCTCAATAATATAAGGCCTGACAAGGCCATCGCTAAGAAGAGCCTCGAAATCGTTGTCACCCGGATCATCGGGGTCAGTTTCGGCATTCCCAAGAAGCATCGCAGGTATTTCGCCCCGTTGCTTTGATTTCCTGACTATCCTTGCATATGACGCAGGGCCAAAGTCGAAGTCGTGATTTCCCATTGCTACAACATCATAGCCCGCTTTTCGCATAAGCGGCAGCTGAAATCCCGTTTCCGTCTCGAGGGCATGAAAAAGTGTACCCATTAAACAATCGCCGGCATCAACCACAAGTGTCGATTTCGGATTTTCAGCCTTCACATCGGATATGATTGCCGCTATCCGTGAGAATCCGCCAATGGTCGGATCATTGTCTGCCACACCTGGAGTGTAGGCCGACTCCGGAGCATAACCCTGCAAATGGGAGTGAAAATCGTTTGTGTGCAGGATTGTCAGCTTTTTCTCCTGCTGAGGATAAGCTGTCACCGCCGCCACCAGCAAGACTGTAAATATTAGCAAACGCTTCATATAGCCTGTAATTTGGGAGAAAGTTAGGAAAAAAGCTTCAGATCATTGCTGCAGAGGGGATAAAAGAATTGCTGCATCCGGAA
>ERZ795055.807-NODE-807-length-27040-cov-8.703131_pt1 | contig 27040 bp, 24 predicted proteins | sample MGYA00375139_ERZ795055 | MGnify/ENA primary metagenome ERZ795055 (study PRJEB30184, sample SAMN05720283) | anaerobic digester metagenome | isolation source: active sludge of municipal wastewater-treating anaerobic digesters | place: USA | collected 2015-01-23 ... | reverse complement strand
GTTTCAAGAGTTTTAGTTATTTTTTCAAAAATTCTTTTTGTAAGAGCTTCTTCAATATCAGTAAGTTCTCTTGGCTTTGGGTCTGCTGTGCCTGGACCTCCGAGCATACGGTCTACAATGCCAAAATTAACCTCATGGCTTATCACAAGAACAATTTGTCCCGGCAGTGGGTTGAGTTCTAGAACACACACTGTTATCGGGTTTGGAAGTGATTTTGTAAACTCTTCATAAGTAAGCTGGTCAACTGACACAACTTCAACATCAATATTCAAACGAAGATATGCACTTAATAAAAGAGCGAGCTGTCTTGAAAATTCCTTGTGAATATCCTGCAAAACTTTCAAATGATCTTTTGAAAATTTATCAGGACGTCTAAAATTATAAAGCTTATAGCCCTTCTTGTCTTCATCAAAATTATCAAAAAAAGAAAGGGCTGTATGTCTATCTGTTTCATTTGCTTCCAGATTGGAAGTAAGGGAACTTAACAGACTATCTATTTCATTTTGCGACAGATTATCTGAATCGGTCATTGATTTGCCTCTTTATTGAATAATGAATGCTCCAAAACTAACTCTTATAACTTCTCTTTCGCCGGCAAAAATAGGATTTACAGCTTCTTTTATCTGTTCTTTTGCAAGTTCTTTTCCTGCAAGGCTTGAAAGCTCTTCCGCCGTTTTTGAAGATAAAACAGAAATGATGGCATCTCTAATTGCCGGCTTATATTGGCTCATTTCCGCTTCAATTACTTTAAGCGGATCTTCTGCTTTTGGAGCGCCATGACTTCCGCCTCCGCCATGCCCATCTTTATTTTCCGTTGGTTCAAGGCTAGGATCGCTTTCTGTTCTTGAAATTTCAAGAGCCACATTAACTTTAAGATATCTTTTAGAGCTGGGATCGCTTAGATTAAGTATAAATTCTCCTAAATCCAGTATTATACCTTTTTCAGGAGCTTCTCCCTCTTCTTCTCCTTCTTCCTCTTCGGCATTCTCAGCTTGCGTGGGAAGATTTTTAAGCTTGGAGTCAACAATCATGCTGACTGTAAAATAATTTCCGCCTATAAAAAGCGCGCATATTGCAACAGTAATAACTGTATTAATAATTATAAGTTTATTTCCCTGAATACTAGATCCGCCGCTTTCAACTTCAACAGCTTCGTTTAATTCTGCTTTTGGTTTTATTCCTTTTGGCTGAGATGGTTTTACCATTTTTCTTACCCCTGTTAAATTATATTACGGATTAAAAATTTTACTTGATGAACTTAATACTACTATATCAATTCTTCGGTTAGTTGCTCTTCCTTCTTTTGAACTATTATCAGCAATTGGCATGTATTCTCCATAACCCACGGCGGAAAGCTTACCTGGCGAAAAATTATGTTTATTTACCAGATACCTGATGATGTTTGTAGCTCTTAAAGTTGACAATTCCCAATTAGAAGGTATTTTAGATGTTTTTATAGGTATATTATCTGTATGACCTTCAATTCTTATGGAATTAGGGATACTTTTTAAAACTCCGGCTATTTTATCAAGTAAAATAACTGACTCAAGTCTAATTATATCAGACCCGGGATCAAAGAGTATCGCATTATTCAAACTAATAAGCAAACCCCTTGGCGCTCTTGCAATTGAAACCCCTTCAACATTATTTAACTTTTCTTTAACAATATTTTTAATGTTTTCAAATTCAACGGCTTCTTTATCAATCGTGGATTCAAAGCCGGAAAGCTTTTGCTTTAGTTCTTTTACAGAATTTTTCTCTGTAGATGCATCTATTTCGCTGTATGTAACAGAAGTTTGTGTTGTTTGAAATACCTGTTGCAGGTAATTTTCGTTTAACTGCATTTTTTCAGGCGAATTTTGCGTGGCAGGAAGGTTAAATTCTTTTCCCATAGATTTGGAAAATTCTTTTAAGTTGTTAATATCCATTTGCGACAAGGCATACATAACCATAAACAAAGCCAAAAGCATTGTTATAAAGTCCGCATAAGTGATTATCCAGCGGTTAATATAATTCTGATTATGCGCCAGAAGATTTTTTTTCATTTTATTCTTCCACTGCCTGATTTTTGAAATTATTATAAGGAAGTTTCTCAAGAGAATAAAGTGATTTCATAAGTTTTTCCCTTATTAAAACAGGGTTTTCGTTTTTATGAATCGCCAAAACCCCTTGCATGATGAGTTTTTTGTATAAAAGAGTTTCTCTTAGTCTGTAGCGAAGCTTTCCTGCTATAGGCAAAAAGAAAAGATTTGCCGAACCAACGCCGTATAAAGTCGCAACAAATGCCGTAGATATGCCATGCCCCAACTCTGAAGGACTTTCGAGATTTCTCATTACTTGAATAAGCCCTAGAACTGCGCCAATAATACCGAAAGTAGGCGCATAGCCTCCGAGTGTTTCATAAAAAATGGACGTAATAAGCCCTTTTTCTTCTTCAAGTTCCAGTTCCGAATTAAATATTTCTTCAAGAAGCTGATGATTATTTGTGTCTAGGGATAATTCAATGGTTTTTCTAAGATATTCATTATCAAGATCATATACTAACCGCTGAATTACAAGCGCTCCTTCCTGCCTGGCAATAGTTGCAAAGTCGCATATCTGGTCAATTGTTGAAATAAAATCAGGTGTATTTTCAAAAAAGACGTTTTTAAGATCAATAAGGGCATTTTTTAAGGTAGGTATTGAAAAATTGACCATGCCTGCTCCTAAGGTTCCGCCAATAACTATAATCGCGGCTCCAGGCTGAATAACAGCAGAAATAGAGCCTGATTCTAACGCCAATGCGCCGAATACAGCTAATATGCCAATTGTAATACCAATAATACTCGACAAATCCACTATTTTAAAACTTTCCTCCCACCCGTAAATTTTTTGTCAAAAACACAGTGATACATACATAAGGATACATTTTTACAAAAACGTTTTCCATCCGCTAAAAACATTACTTTGCCTTTAATTAAGCTATATTAAAACCTGCCTGCAAATTTCGTCATTTTCAACAAATTCTAACGCTTTTTCTATATTTTTTTTATCAGACAGGATTGTATAAAAATCCTCTTTAACGCTGGGGGCAATCCTTATAGCTTCAACAAAATCTCTTTTACACAGGGGGTTTTTAGCCGCAAAATCGAAAAAACCTGTTGATTTAAGAAAATCTTTAACTGTTTCAAATTGATTTCCCTGAAGATAACTGCAAATATATGTTGCAATCCCTACCTGAATTCCATGCATAGACGGCTTTAACGCTATTTGATCATACGCATGCGAAATTAAATGCTCACTTCCGCTTGCCGGTCTGCTGAATCCGGCTATTTCCATTGAAATACCATTCATAAGAAGCGAATTTACCAGATGATAAAGAAATTCGGAGCTTATAACGCTGAATTTCTTATAATGCAGGATATCAGACACAGTATTATTCGCTATGATATAAGCAAAATCGTTGAATCTTTCCCCTGTTATTTCTGCCGCAATTTTCCAATCGTGTCCTGCGGTGATTTTTGAAATCAAATCCCCTATCCCTGAATAAATACAAGATTCCGGACTTGTTTTTACAGCCTCAATATCAACTATTACACCGTAAGGAATTTTGGCATTAACGGATTTTCTTTTGCCCTGAACGAGCAAAGAAGAATTAGGACTACAAAAGCCATCATTTGAAGTTGAGGTAGGGATGCTTACAAACGGTAAAGCCAGTATATGAGCGCAATATTTGCTGTAATCAAGCGCTTTACCTCCGCCAATTCCGATTAAAACATCTGTTGATTTTGGAATTTCAAAAGCGGTGTGTATAACATTTTCAATATCAATATCAGAAATAACGCTTTTATGAACAATATTAATTCCTGAGGAATTCAGGCTATCATAGAGTTTTTTGCCGAAAATTTCTTCAATGCCCTCGCTAAAAAAGATTGCAGCGTTATTAAAAAGCGATTCTTTAAGGTATTTACCGGTATTATTAAGTTCGCCTTCCGATATTTTAAGTATAGATGGAATTAATATTTGTTTTTGACAGAATTTCATAATTATATACCTGTTTTACACATTATTTTTTAAATATTCCAAGATATTACGGTATGAATCAAGCTCGTAAGCGTCAATATTGTTTTTGCGACATAATTCCAGCAGGACACCTCTGGCGAAAACAACGTCAGCATGCCTTGCCGCATTGAAATCCGGAGTTCCGTCGCCCGCAAAAATAACTTTTTTATATTTTGTTTTAAGAAAACTAATTACCAGTTCTTTATCTATACCGTAATTATGAGAATAAAACAATGAATCTTCGGGCAATTTAATCATTTGAAGCCCGTTTTCTGAAGAATAGAAGCTTTCATTGGCGATTATATTTACGGAATCCTTTATGCCAAGCTGATCAAGAATAAGATTTATATAATAATCCGCTCCCGCGCTAACGATGTAAACGCTTATGTTTTTTTCCATGCAGTAATTTATTGTGTTTAAAAAGCATTCCTCAAGAGGAATTTCGTATATAAAATCGTGTAATTCTTCTATATCAAGGCGTATTTTTTGAAAAATCCTGTTAAGTCCTTCAAAATGGGTTATTTTGCCTGCTTGATAATCTTTCCAAGGCTGAAAATCGTCTTTTGTAAGCAATTTCTCGACAACTTCCCAAAAAAAATCCGTTTTAGTGATTGTTCCGTCAAAATCTGTTACTAATACGCAGGATAAGTCTTCTTTTAACATTTTAATCTCTCTTTTTGGTTTCTATTATTGTTACTGGCTTAATTTTTTCGTATAAAGTATTATTCTTAATGAATCTTAAATGATTTTCATCTGGAATATAATTAATTATTTTACCTAAAAAATATCTTGTGTTGGGGGAAATATTTGGAATACTATGCTTATAAGCAAGCATAGTATAAAAATTTATATATATAGAGATAAAAAGTAATATAACAGAATAGTATAAAACTATTGATTTTCCTAAAAACTTCTGTTTTTGGGATTCTAAGAATAAAAAAATCAAATTAAGTATAACTATCAAGAAAATAAACCCTAAAGAATAGCGAAGAGCAAGTCCTCCATAAATTAGCATTGTTGTATACTGTAATATTCCGCTTAATAAAAGCGGAATCAGATATATTATTGCTTTTTTATCAAGCTTTAAAAGCTTATAAGCTCCAATTAACGCAAAAAATAACAAGTACAAAGAACTTAATGATAATGGAACTCTTGAAGCCATTATTAAATCATAATAAGAGCGATTTTTCATTATTGTTAATTCCCTATCCACGTCAATAAAAGGAAATTGAGGTTTAAAATTTTCAGCAGAGGGAACAAAATAATATAAAAAAGAAGTCGGGAGCCTGTTAAAATTCCAGAGCCCATATTTTTTGTAACCGTCAAGCCTTTCAGGGTTTTGTATTACCTGGATATTTTTCTCAAACTGTTGAAATACCAGTGGATTTCCCCATTTTTCAAAATTAATTTTTAAAGCAAAACCGCAAAAAATAAAGCATAAAAAAATTCCGGGCAGGAGAGATTTAAGCAGGGCGGGATTTTTTTTAAAAAAATAATCAAAAAAAGCTTTAAAAACGATAAAAACAAAGGAAAAAAGAGGAATTATCGCATCAATTGCTCGTGATAAAACAGCCATAGACAAGCATAAGCCCATCAATGCTCCATTTTTAGCGTTTATTTCTGTTTGCGGCTTGAATGTCCATAATAAATACACTGAAATATAGCTTATAACCCACGCAAATCCCCATATCAACGCCTCGTTATACATCCAGCCCCACGCTGAAATATAAGCTACCGGACTTGCTAAAAACAATGCTACAAAAAACATAATGCTGAAAATGCTGGTCTTGTGGTTGAATAGGTCTAGTTTTAAAAAAGTCCTATACAAAAAGAATATAGCAATAATATGCGCCAATAAAATAGATAAGTTATTTAAATTAAATTTATATATATTATTTAAGAATATGCCAAAAAAACCTCTGATAAATGCGGGGAAAAATCCAAAATATACCGTAAATTTATTATTATCAAGGACAAAATATTCCATATAAGCGTTGGCTGGGTCTATAAAGAAATTTCCCTGCCTAAAATGCTCCCACATGTTTGCAAATAAAGTACTTCCAGCATTAATATGTTCGAAAAAATCCGGTAAATATCCGTTTGTCAAATTTAATGCAATGTAAAACAAATATATAAATATAATTGAAAAAAATATTTTGTTAAATTTCATTTAATTCACAACTTTTTTGCTTGTATGATTTATTATAAACATTTTGCTGTTTTTGGGGAAATTTTTATTGTTTAGATGTTTTATAACAACAGTTAATATAGAGGGTAAAAATTAAATGAACATCTCAAAAGTGGCAAAAACTACGATAAGACCGTCAGAAGCATTAATTTCACAACTTCCCTACGAAGGTATGGTTGTTATAGATAATGCAGGTAAAGTTGTTTTATTAAAAAAAGGCGAACGAAGCCGTGTAGTTCTTAATGCAGAGGAAGTTTACGATTTAAGCCGAAGAAAACCGCAAAGTATAATGACTCATAATCATCCTTCAGGCGGTCCACTAAGTCCTGAAGACATATATTTTGCTTTTAAGACCAAATTAAGAGAAGTTAGGGCAGTTAGTCCTGATAACACTGTATATTTAATGGAAATGCCAAAAAAATTAAACCCAAATGACTATTATAAAGGCATAAAAGAATCATTGCGTTTTGCAAAAATCCTTGAGAAAGCTAAAACAAAGGGATTAATGAAATTAGAGAAGGATTATACAACATTTTACAGGTTTATGACAATGAAACTTAAACATATAATTCCGGGACTTAAGTTTAGAACGCTTATATAAATTTTTTGATGATAATTTAAAAAGGTAATAATGATGAATATTTCAATAGCCGCAAAAAATAGTCTTAAAAACGTAGAGAGCTCAATTTGTAAATTTAAAAAAGAAGATGCAGTCTTTTTGAATGAAAAAGGCGCAACTGTTTTTGAAAAAATGGGTGTTTGTGATGGTGTTTATATCACTCCTTTAGAGCAATTAAGGATTCTTGAAAGAAAAAAACGAGATATAATGACTCATAATCATCCTTTAGGCAGTCCTTTAAGTATTCAGGATATATATATGGCATTTAAACTAAGGTTAAAAGAAGTCAGGGCTGTTACCCCGAAAAAAACAGTTAATTTAATGGAATTGCCGAAAAAATTAACGCCTGACGTTATAGAAAAAGGTTTTGAAACATCAAGAAAACTGGCAAATATTTTAAATTCACAAATTTTTCCGATATCTTTGGAAAAATACACAAAATTTTACAGATTAATGAGAAAGACTTTTGAAAAAGAAATTCCGGGAATTAAGTTTAGAACCTTGATTTAATCAATTAAAGATTATTTTTGTATGCGTCAATAAAATCTGTTAAAAGTTTAATTGTGTTATTAAAGTCTTCTTTTATTTGATGCTCCCAAATTCTTAATATGCGCCATTCATTATTAATATAATATTCTGTAATCTCTTTATCTCGATTTTTATTTCTTTGAATTTTTTTATACCAATACTCTTTATTTGATGAGGGCATTCGACAATGTTGATTGCAACCATGCCAGAAACAGGAATCAATAAATATAACAATTTTATATTTTTTAATGGCTATGTCAGGCTTTCCTAAAAGAGCATCAACATTTCTGCGAAATCTATATCCAAGTTTCCAAAGCTGTTTTATTACCATATTTTCTAGCTTTGTGTTTTTTGAGCGCACAGCCTGCATAGTTTTTCTTCTATCTTTTTTAGATAATTTATCAGTCATAATAACTTTAAATTTTTATTGTTTTAAAAATCAAACAACTTAGCAGAGTAAACTTGTAACGATTCAGGTGTTTATTTTGTTATTGCGAGCCTAAGTTTTTTAAGTTCTCTAAATTCATTCAATTTTCCCCATTTAATTATTTCAATTATTATGTATTGGAGTACATTTATAGCAACACTGTTCCCAAATTGTTTATAAGCTTGACAATTAGACTCATGGATTTTAAAATCGTCAGGAAAACCTTGAAGTCTGGCGCATTCTCTTGGCGCAAGTTTCCTGACCTTGCCATTTATTAAATAAAGACCTGTTTTAGCTCCAACGCCTCCCCCATAAGCGGATAGAGTTATAGCATGTCCATATTCATGATAAATTCTTTCTCCTTGTCCTCCTTTATTAACCGTTCCTATTCTCAAAGGCTCTAAAGGATAATTTCCAAATAAATCTTTATTTATTCTGGGATTGTCTTTTAATTTTATATCGTTTCTTTTTATAATGTAATCCGTTGTTTCTTCATCAGGCAATATAATATCTTTTAATTGAATCGGGCAATTAGTTGGGGTTGGAAATTCAAAAGAATCAACTCCTAAATCTTTTCTAAAACAAATTATATATATTCTTTTTCTTTTTTGAGGAAGACCATAATTACTAACATTTAAAACTTTGTTAAAAACTACATAATCAAGTTTTTCTAATATTTTTTTTATGGTTTTTAAGGTTTTACCGTTATCGTGAGATTCAAATTGTTTGACATTTTCTAAAAATAAAATTTTAGGCTTATGGTAACTAACTATTCTGGCTATTTCAAAAAATAAGGTTCCTCTGGCATCATTAAATCCAAGCTGTTTCCCGGAAATACTAAAAGCTTGACAAGGAAAACCTCCGCATAAAATATCATGTTTTGGAATTTCTTTTTCATTTATTTTAGTTATATCCCCTGCCGGAAATTCTCCAAAATTTTTATAATATACTTCTTGAGCGTTTTTATCCCATTCTGAAGAAAATGCGCATTTTGCCCCAAAAGATTCCAGAGCATATCTAAAACCGCCTATTCCGGCAAATAAATCAATAAATTTATACTCAGATAAACAGTTTATGTACTCATTATCAACAGTTATCATCTTTAATTTTCCTCAATTTATTTAATATAATAACAATAATAAATTTCAAATAAAAAGAAATTCCAGGAGATTAATTGAAAAAATTTTTTTAGATTGGTATAGCTATTGTAAGCAAAGCATTAGTGGTGTATTTTTTAATAAAAGAGCTTTTTACAAAATCAGGAGGAAGTTTTGGAAAATACGGAAAAACTCTTAAAAGTGGCAAAAGAAGCCGCTTATGAAGCAGGCGAAATTCAGCTCTCGTTTTTAGGGAAAAAAAAGAAAATTGAATATAAATTTAATGAGTTTGACCTTGTAACAGAAGCTGATAAGCAATCTGAAGAAAAAATACTTTCCATACTCAACACCTATTTCCCTGATCATAATGTTCTTGGAGAAGAAACAGGCAGTCATAAGGAAAAGCCTTCTGAATATCTCTGGATAATTGATCCGCTTGACGGAACTACTAATTTTACGCATAATTTCCCCCATTTTGCTGTATCAATCGGGCTTGTAAAAAACGACAAAATAATTCTGGGCGTGGTTTATGATGCATGCAAAAATGAATTATTCTGGGCAACAGAAGGAGCTGGAGCATATTTAAACTCTGATCGCATTGAAGTAAGCAAAATTGACACATTAAACAAATCGTTGCTCGCAACAGGATTTCCTCCCGGAAGATCAGAAATAATTGAAGAAAATTTTGTGTATTTTAAAGAATTTATTTGCAAGGCTCAAGCTTTAAGACGCCCTGGGTCTGCGGCTCTTGATTTGTGTTACGTGGCATGTGGAAGATTTGACGGGTTTTGGGAATTAAATCTTTCTCCATGGGATGTCACAGCCGGAACATGCATAATCAATGAAGCCGGAGGCAAAGTAACAAACTTTAATTCAGAGCAATTTGACCTGTATGGCAGAAATATAATTGCAAGTAACGGTATTATACACGCTACAATGCAAGAAACGCTTTATTCATGCAAAAACAAAGCAGATTAAAGGAGTATAAAATGAAAAAATTTTTATTGTCTTATCTAGTAATAATAACCGTTTTAATATTTTCAATAACAGCTGCCGCAACGGAAAAAGAGGAGGTTTTAATTTCAAACCTCACTAAATCCAATGCTTACACAAGAGTTGCAACGTATAAAATAAGCGCAATTGACCCTACAGGTCAAACGAACCTTGCGGCAAGCTTTTTCCCTGGGTTCAGAGGCGAAGACCAACTGATAATTTACACTCCAAATTTTGGCGAATCTACCGGAACAAATGAATTTGGCAGGGAAGCTTCGGTTGTAAACGGTCAGGTATTTGGATTTAACGGCGCTGATTCTTTTATACCGCAAGGGGGATACGTTATAAGCGGACACGGCAAAGCAAAAACCTGGATAAATCAAAATCTTATGGAAGGAGCTTATATTAAGATAGATCGCGCTTCTATGACTATAGAAAGCGTCATAACTCCGCAAAGCTACATCTATAAGGCGGATCACAAGATTAATGAAGTAAAAAAGATAATGCTGACCTATAAAAACAGCCTTCCTAACTACCAATGCAGTTCTGCTCAAAAATATTACGACGCGTCTTTTGACAGACTGCAAAGAGCTAAATATTTAATTTATTTGCAGGATTATAATAAAGCCCTAAAAGAATTAAGCTCATCGCTTTTGCTTTCTGAAGAAGCTTTTTATCAAGCTATTCCGGCAGTAAGGAATGAGCTACATGGTGTATGGATAAGACCTGTTGAAAAAAACAGGTCAGAAATTGCTAAAACCATTAAAGAACTCAAAAAAACAGGAATAGACAATATTTTTCTGGAAACGTATTATCAGGGAGGAACTATTTTCCCGAGCAATACAATGCAAAAATACGGGTTAACAGCTCAAAAAAAGGAATTTGCAGGGTGGGACCCTTTGAGAGAATGGATTAAAGAAGCCCATGAAGAGGGAATTAAAGTTCATGTGTGGTTTCAGGCTTTTTATGCCGGAAATGACAATGTTTCCAAAACACCCGGACATATTCTTTTTGTTTACCCTGAATGGGCAAACGTACAGAGAAAAAACGCCGATGAAGATATCCCAAAACCCTCTATATCAGAACATAACGGTTATTTTCTCGACCCTGCAAACCACATGGTCAGGACTTTTCTTCTTGCTTTAATAGATGAAATAGTTGTTAACTATAACATTGACGGATTAAATATTGATTATGTCCGTTATCCTAAAAGTCTTGCGACTAATTTCCCCGGTTATGTTGATTCAACTTGGGGATATACAGAATATGCCAGAAATCAATTCAAAAAAACTTACGGCAAAGACCCTGTTGCTCTTGACGAAAAAAGCCCATTATGGCAACAATGGATAATATACAGACAGGAAAAAGTTAATGAATTTGTATCAAGCTTAAAGCCTGTCTTAAAAAAGCCAAATATACCGGTTTCAGCGGTAATATTTCCTGATATAGAAAACACCTCTGAAACAAAGCTTCAAAACTGGTCAAAATGGTCTGAAAATAATTATGTAGATGCCTTTACTCCTTTAATAATGAGTAGTGATGAATATAGAGCAAGCACAACAATGAGAGAAATCAGACAAATTGCCGGTAATAATATTCAGATATACCCGGGATTATTTGAACCATTCACTCTTGGAACACCTATGAACCTGTTACAGCAGATTGTAGCGGTAAGAAAAGAGGGAGCAGCCGGAATCGTAATTTTTGACAAGGCGCATTTAAACGATAACTTCGCAAAAGCATTAAGAACAAGAGTGTTGAGGAATTAACTTGATTGAAGAACATATAATAGAAAAACTAAAAGGTTATGTTGAGCTTGAAAACGAAGCAGAGCTTCAAAACGAGCTGAATAATATGCACTCTGCGGATATTGCAGAAGTGTTCGAGCAAATTACGCCTGACGAAAGAGAAAAATATTTTGGATATTTAGACGCTGAAAATGCCGCATATCTTCTGGAAGAAGTAAGCCCACAGCTTCAGGTGGAGCTTCTTGGCAATCTGGAGGAAGAAAAAGCAGCAGAAATTGTTTCTAAGATGTCGCCTGACCTGATGGCGGATTTTTTAGGCGATTTATCTGATGAAGAAGTAAGCGGTTATCTTAATAAACTGCCTCAAAGGGTTTCCACGCAAATAAGAGAGCTTATGACATATCCTGAAGATTCAGCCGGCGGAATCATGACAACTGAATTTTTACGGGTAAACGAAAATATAACTGTTGAAGAAACGTTTGCTTATGTAAGGACCAAGGCGACTTCAAATATTGATTTTTATTATATTTACGTTGTTGATAAGCTTAACCACCTTCTTGGAGTGCTTAGTTTAAGAAGTTTAATAAGCTCTCCGCTTGATATGCAAGTCGGTAATATAATGACAGCTGACGTATTTAAGGTACATACAAGCGATGACCAGGAATATGTCGCTGACAGCATTATAAAATATGGCTATTTAGCTCTGCCTGTAGTTGATAATTACAACAGATTAAAGGGTATAGTTACTTGGGATGACGCTCATTATGTTAATGAAGAAGAAACAACGGAAGAAATTTACGCATCATCAGGTATTTCAACGGCTATATTTGATGAAGACGAGATTTTAACAGGAAAATTAATGCTTGCGGTGAGAGCAAGAGCCCCATGGCTTCTTATAACTCTGTTCGGAGAATTTATAGCCGTAAATGTAGCCAATCATTTTGACGGAACATTAAGACAACTTCCTGTAATAGCGATTTTCATACCTTTATTGGCTGGACTTGGCGGAAACATAGGCACACAAAGCGTTACTCTTATGGTAAGAGGATTATCAACCGGTCAAATAACGATGAATTCGGCATTACATCATGTATTCAGAGAACTTCGCATAGGTCTTATAATCGGTTTAACGTTTGGCTTGCTTGTTATGGTTGTAACCTGGAACTGGAAAAACAATATTGTTTTAGGAAGCGTTGTAGGAATTTCTATGGCGGCGAATATGACAATTGCGACCCTTTTAGGGGGTGTTTCACCGTTTTTATTGAAGAAACTTAAATTTGATCCCGCCGTTGCCAGCGGTCCTTTTATTGCCACAGCGATTGATGTTATAGGATTAGCGGTATATTTTATACTTGTAACCCTTTCGTTAAAGTTTTTGATTTAAAGCAAATTATATTGATCTTAAAAAGAAATCTGGAAATAAAAAAGGTGGGTTTTAAATTCTTAATTAGCGGGTGTTTTGCCGAAGGCAAAACATCCGCTATGATCTTATACCAAGTTGCAATCAAAAGAGTATTATTTTTTGATAAGGTTTTTGCCGGCTACGCCGGCAAAAACCTTATCAACTCTTCTTCCCCTCCCTTGGGGAGGGGGCAGGGGGAGGGAGAGTTAATACTACATTGATTGCAACTTGGTATTATTTCTTTCATAAAGTGTATTTGAAAAATTTTAAAAGGATTTCGAAAACTTAAATTTTCGAAACCCTTTTAAAAAAGTTAAATAAATTTAAATATTATTTTGTTACCAGAGCTTTTTGTCCTTTTTCTTCAAGAACAGCCTGAGCAGCGGCAAGTCTTGCTACAGGAACTCTGTAAGGTGAACAGCTTACATAATTAAGACCGATTCTGTGACAGAATTTGACACTTTCAGGGTCTCCGCCATGCTCGCCGCAGATTCCAAGCTTAATGCCAGGTCTTACTGATTTGCCTTTTTCTATAGCCATTTTCATTAATTGACCAACGCCTTCCTGGTCAAGTGTTTCAAATGGGTTTTCCATAAGAATTTGTTGTTCCACATAGTTATTGAGGAATTTAGCTTCCGCATCATCACGACTGAAACCAAATGTCATTTGAGTTAAGTCGTTTGTGCCGAAACTGAAGAATTCAGCGTGTTCAGCAATTTGATCAGCAGTAATTGCCGCTCTTGGAATTTCAATCATTGTGCCGAATTGATAGTCAACATCAACGCCTTTTTCATTCATTACTCTTTGCGCAACTTCTTCAAGCTGTTGTCTTACGGCTTTAAGCTCGTTAACATGTCCGACAAGAGGAATCATGATTTCCGGTTTTACTTCCATACCTTCTGTTTTAAGATCGCATGCAGCTTCAAAAATAGCTCTTACTTGCATTTCATTTATTTCAGGGTATGTAAGACCAAGTCTGCAACCTCTTAATCCCATCATAGGATTGGATTCGCTAAGATTTTCAACGGTATGAAGGAGATTTTCCTGTTGCGCATAATCTTTGCCAAGAGCTTTTAATGTTGCCACTTCGGCAATAAGTTCGTCTTTACTCGGAAGGAACTCATGAAGAGGTGGATCTAACAAACGGATAGTCATTGGATAGCCTTTTAAAGCTTTGAACATTCCTTTGAAATCCTGATATTGCATTGGAAGAAGTTTTGCGAGAGCTTCTTTTCTTGCTTCAGGCGTTCCTGCAATAATCATTTGCTGTACAACAGGCAATCTTTCCTGTTCCATGAACATATGCTCTGTTCTGCAAAGACCAATTCCTTTTGCTCCAAGCTCAACAGCTTTTTCAGCGTCTTGAGGAGTATCAGCGTTTGCTCTTACAACTAATTGTTTAATTTCATCAGTCCAATTGAAAAGTTTTTCAAAGTTTTCATCCATTTTAGGCTCAACTGTTGAAATAGAACCTTCAAATACTTCTCCGGTACCTCCATCCATAGAGATAATGTCATTTTTTCTGTATATTGCGCCATTTGATGTAGTAAGAGTTTCATTAACAACGTCAATTTTTAATGATTCACAGCCTGCAACGCATGGTTTGCCCATTCCTTTTGCAACAACAGCCGCATGGCTGGTCATGCCGCCTCTAAGCGTTAAAACGCCCTGAGAAGAGATCATTCCGTGAATATCATCAGGACATGTTTCAATTCTTACGAGTATAACTTTTTCGCCTGCGTTTCCTCTTTCTGCGGCTTCATCTGTATCAAACACGACTTTACCAACAGCGGCTCCTGGTGAAGCGTTTAATCCCTGCGCAATAAGCTTACCAGCTTTTTTAGCGACAGGATCAAAGCTTGGAAGCATTAACTGATATAATTGTGAAGGATCAACAAGTTGAATAGCTCTTTCTCTATTGATAGTTCCTTCTTCAGCCATCTCAACCGCAATTCTTACAGCCGCTGCGGCTGTTCTTTTGCCGTTTCTTGTCTGAAGAATGTATAATCTGCCTTTTTCAATCGTGAATTCCATATCCTGAATGTCTTTATAATGACGCTCAAGTCTTTGAGCAATTTCCACATATTGTTTATAAAGCTCAGGCATTTCTATTGCCAGCTCAGCGATTTGTTTTGGAGTTCTGATACCCGCAACAACATCTTCGCCCTGGGCATTTGTAAGATATTCGCCGTAAAATACGTTTTCTCCGGTGCTTGGGTTACGGGTAAATGATACGCCGGTTGCTGAATCATCGCCCATGTTTCCGAATACCATTGTTTGCACGTTTACCGCTGTACCGTATCTATGATCGATTTTATAGTGGTTTCTATATGCAACAGCTCTTGGAATGTTCCATGATCTAAATACAGCTTCTATAGCGAGCTGAAGTTGCTCAAATGGAGCTTGCGGGAAGTCTTTTCCTGAGTGCTCTTTAATAATATTTTTATAAACGGGAATAAGCTTTTTTAAGCCTTCTGTGCTTACTTCTGTGTCTAGTTTTACGCCTTCTTGTCCTTTTATAACGTCAAGTTCCTTTTCAAAGAAGTGTCTTTCTATATCAAGCACTACGCTTCCGAACATTGTAAGGAATCTACGATAGCTGTCATAGGCAAATCTCTCATTATTTGTAAGATTTATTAACCCTACCATTGTTTCATCGTTTAAGCCAAGATTTAAAATGGTTTCCATCATACCAGGCATACTAAGTCTTGCTCCTGATCTTACTGAAACCAAAAGAGGATTAGCCGCATCGCCAAATGTTTTACCTGTTTCTTTTTCTACGTTAGCTAAAGCAGTTTTTACATCTTCCATTAAGCCTGCTGGCATTTGATTTCCGTTATCAATATATTCCATACAGGTTTCGGTTGTAATTGTTAATCCTGGTGGCACAGGCAATCCGGCATTTGTCATTTCTGCAAGATTAGCTCCCTTTCCTCCAAGAAGATTTTTCATTCCTGTATTACCTTCTTTAAAAAGATAAACACGTTTTTGTGACATAAAATATTCCTCTCTGTTTACTTATTACTAAATTTTTTCCAATTTTAATATCTGGAATTGAACATTTGAGTTATAACACAAAGGAAATTCATAAACAAGATTAATTATCCTATTTACACTTATTTATTTTTTTTCGGCAAGCAGGATTGTTTCCACATGGTATGTGTAACAAAACATATCTATAGGCTGAACTTCAATCACTTTAAAGTTTTCGCCTAATATTTTTATATCTCTTGCTAATGTTGTAGGATTACAGCTTATATAAATTATAAATTTGTCTGTTATTTCAGCCGCTGCATTAATAACTTCCTCTGAACAACCTTTTCTTGGCGGATCAAGTATTATTATATCGAATTTTGCTTTATCTGCCAATAGTTTTGGGATTATAATATCTGCATTACCCTTTATATATTCTATATTTTTGATATTATTCAGCGTTATATTCTCTTTACCATCTTCAATTGAACTTATATTTTCTTCAACAGCTATAATTTTATTGGCTATATCGCTTAAAAAAACTGAAAAGCCTCCTGAGCCTGAATAAATATCCAAGATATCAGGTAAATTTGTTTTTTCCATTACCATTTTTTTAACTTCTGAAAACATTTGCAAAGCCGCAGAAGGATTTACCTGAAAAAAAGCATCATGCGAAATTCTGAATATTTTTCCTCCAAGTTCTTCTATCACAAAGTTTTTACCTTCCATGACCTGGCTTTTATCTGTAATGATAAGGTTAGTCTGTGTTGTGTTAAAATTAACGGCAATTCCTTCAAGGTTTATATAGTTTTCTTTAACCGCTTTACAATAATTTACTAGGTTTTCCGGAATTTTATCTGAATTTATTACTATTGTAAGAACAAAATTTTTGTTTGATTTACTGTATCTATAAACAAAATGCCGTATAAGCCCTTTTTTAGTCTTTTCATCATACGCTGTGAGGTTAAAGTCCTGCGCTTTATGTCTTAAAAACTCTGTTATTTCGTCTAATGCGGCTGGTTGAACAGGACAATACTTTGTATTTACTATTTCATGCGTGCTTTTTTTATAGTATCCCGCAAGAAATCTCTTGGAAACGGCGGTTTGTTGAACAGGAAGCTGAACTTTACACCTGTATTCTCTTGTTTCAGGAGCTGGCAAGGTATTTTTTACAGGAATTTCTAAGTCCGCAAACTTTTTTAAAGATTCCTCAACTATCTGTTTCTTTATTTTAAGCTGCTCTTCATAATCTATATGCTGCCATTGACAGCCTCCGCAAGCTTTTGCATAAGGACAAAACGGCTTAACTCTGTGTTGAGAAGGAACTATAATTTCTTTAAGCCGCGCTTGAGCGTAATTCTTTTTTACAGAGATTATTTCCGCTTTTATTCTATCTCCTGGAGCTGTATCAGCTACAAAAATTGTAAAATTATCATATTTACCGAGTCCTTCTCCTCCATAGACAAGCTTTTCTATCTCTAATTCTATCATTTCACTTTTTTTAAGCATATATATCCAATTAAAGCGCCCATTCAAAAATCATTCTTATTTCATCATTGCCTGGATCGATTATTTTCTCTCCTAATGTCTTAGGGTCTATGCCACAAAGCTCTACAAGTGATTCATAGCAGAAATCTAAAGCTAAAGGAGGAGTTTGAAGGTTTAAATCTTTTATTTTCTTGTCTGAAAAGGTATTTGTCTGTTCATCATATACGTTTGCATAGTTTAATCCGAGAAATACGCAGGCTGGCATATTAAATTTGTTTGGATTAAGGGCGCTTTCAAAAATTAATCCCTGAGTTCTGCATATAATCGGTCTGTATTCGTATATAGAACACTTATCTTCAGCCAAGAAAGGGCAGGTGTATTTAAAATTTAGTATATCATTACCATTAGCAACAAATAAAGCCCTTTCTATATTGATTTTTTCAGCTTTTTCAACTATTTGAGCCTTTATACAGTCCTCAATATTTTCAAAACAGGCTTTTATTAATTTGGCTTCAACGTTGGTAACAGGATAATAGCCCCGTTGACAACAGTGAGAACATCCGATTTTGCATTTAATATAATCTTTCTGTATCTCAAAAAACTGATCCAGAGTTGGCATTAAAGCAGTTAAAAGCGCTATATATCTTTCAAGCTGCATATCCATAGTTTGAAAATCCTTCTAAAAGTTCGTTAATTCTAATTGTTCTCTGATTTTTATTAAATCTGGCAATTTCTCAGCGGGAATTTCATTCCTTTTATTTAACAATTCGGTAATTAAATATATTTCGCTGGTAAATTCGACCGTTTCCATCTTATAATAGGCTTTTTCCAAGCTCTTTCCGCATACTGTAACCCCATGATTCGCCATTAATACTGCTTCATGCCCAATAAAACAATCAGCCACATTTTGCGCAAGTTCAAAACTTGACGGCGTTTCATATTTTACCAATGGGATTTCTCCAAGAGTTACTACCGCTTCTGCTATCAAAGGAGCTTTTATTTCTTTGCCCGCAACAGATAAAGCCGTGGATTTCGGCGGATGAGCGTGGATTATAGCGCTTATATCAGGTCTTCGTTTATAAATTTCAACGTGCATAAGTTTTTCAGAAGAAGGCTTGCCCTTTAAATCAACTAAATTTCCGTCCAGGTCGATCTTAACAAGATCAGAAGTTGATAATTTTCCAAGGCATGAACCTGATGGCGTTATTATAATTGTATTATCTGTTTTATGACTGATATTGCCGGAGGAGCCAGGCACAAAGCCTTTATCATAAAGCATTTTGCCAATTTGGCAAATCTGTATTTTTATTTGTTTAAACTTTTTCATTATCGCGCAATCTTTAATATTTATACATTTAATATAATATAAAAATGCAAGTTACGACTAGTACTCTGTTAAGTTAATTTTAAAGAATTTTATTTTTTTATCTGCCCATCCCCTCTCCCTTTGAAGGGAAGGGGTTTTTGTTTCTTTTTGGGTTTCGCTAGCTACGCTCGCTCAACCCAATAAATTAACTTAACAAGCCACTAAGTTAATTTCAAAAAATTGAGTTTTTAGATATGTTCGTAACAAAAATCTAAAATTATTTTTATTTAAGTATATAATGATTTTTAAAAATAATTCGGGATTTTATATGAAATTAACGGTTTTTGCGGGAACATTTAATCCAATACATATAGCTCATTTAATTCTTGCAGAATCAGTAAGAACATTACTTGATCTGGATAAAATTGTGTTTATTCCGTCATATATGCCTCCGCATAGAGAAAATGAGCTGGCTGACGCTTATCACAGGCTGAAAATGGTTAAACTTTCCGTATGCGATAACCCTAATTTTGAAGTAAGCGATATTGAATTTCAAATACCCGGAAAATCTTATACAGTAAATACGATCAAAGCTTTATATTCAAAATATCCCGATATTGAGGGGAAAATAAACTTTATAATAGGCGCAGACGCTTTTTTAAATATTGAAACCTGGCATAAACCCGACGAACTTATAGAGCTTGTAAACTTTATAATCCTTGCAAGACAAGGAACTCCCGATGCAGAAAAAATTGTGTCAGGGATTAAATTTAAAAATATTAATTGCGCTATTCTTGAAACGCCTGTTATTAATATTTCTTCTACATATATAAGAAACCGGATTATCAAAGCGAAATCAATTAAATATCTGGTAAAAAACAATGTGGAAGAATATATTTTGCAAAATAATTTGTATATACTAAACGACAAAACTAATTAACATGAATTGCTAATTAATCGAAACGCTGAAATATCTTGAAATTTTATTTTAATTTTTTATGCGGCTCGCAGGCTTTGCCTGCGAGCCGCATGCCCTTAAAACGGCGTAGCGGCTGGCTTCGCCAGCCGCTACGCCAAATATAAAATTATTTATTTAGCAATTCAAGTTAATCAAAATAAGTTTTAGTTAATTGGTTAAACAGTTGATACCTACAGCAAATTAAGGTTTTACAAAAACCTTATCAAAAAATATTAATCTTTTATAGCGGATTTATGACAAGTCCGCTTGTTAATTTTGGATAAAAATACGTTGATTTTTGCGGCATTTTATATCCCTGTGAGGAAACTTCTTTTATAAGCTGGATAGAAGGCGTTGCCATAATAAAAACAACCTCTGCTTCAGCATTTTCAATTGCTTCAAATGCTTCCTTCAGTTTTTTAAGATACATTACGCCGTTTTGCCGCATCTGATCCTCTTCTGAAAATTCCAGAAAATCACTTAAAATTAATTTGTGCAAAATAGTTAAATCAAGTTTTTTCAAAACATCAGGAACTTGTTTTGCGTTTAAAAACTCATTCACAGCCCGTTGTTCCCGCAATTTAAAAATAATATATTTTTGCTCATCTTTAAAACATGCCCCGAACGCAATTTTATTTTTTGCGAAAAGCTCAATATCAGAAACAAATTTTTCTTTAACAGCTTCTCTTGTAGCGGAATCAAAGCTGTATTCCACAACGTCAAAATACTTTTTAATATTTTCAATAAGCTCTGCTTTATCTATAGGCTTTGTTACGATTCTGTGTGTCGGATAAACTTTAAGGTTTTCATCATCAAGGTTTGTGTAAAAAGCCATTACCCGATTAAAAGCTGCATTTTTATCATAATCAGGGTTTTGCTGTCTTCTGTAATCCCTGTAATTAATTGAGGTTTCGTATCTGTGGTGTCCGTCAGCTATTAAAACCTTTTTATCACGCATTATTTCAACCATTTTGTTTATGACGTTTTCCTCTTCAATTTTATAAAGCAGATTTCTGATGCCATGATCATCCACAACGTCTATAAAAGGTTTTTCAGGCAGATTTACCGCTTTGTCAATTTCTTTATCAGGGTCGGAATATGTCATGAAAATCTGGCTAAAATTAGCTTTGCATGCTTTCATAAGTTTTAGCCGGTCTTCTTTTGGACCTCCCATTGTGAATTCATGAGGCAAAACGTTGCCTTCTTCATAAGTTTCAATATAATTTCCGGCAATAAATCCTTTTCTGGAGATAGATTCCCCGTTTGAATCGGTATAATTCTGAATATAATAATAAATACAAGGTTTATCAGATTTGGCAAGAATATTTTTATCAAGCCAGTCGGTGAAAAATTGCGCGGCTCTGGAATACTTATTTTCTGATTCATTATCTTCAGGCTGGTCTTTGCCCAGTATTAATTTTACAATGTTATAATCTGACGCATTATATAAATTTTCCTGCTCAGACGGTGAAATTACATCGTAAGGCGGCGCAATAACTTTTGAAATATTAACTTTATCCTGATTATAAGTTATTCCTTCAAGAGGTGAAATTTTTACCATCTGTTGTCTACTCCCTATTATTAATTGCGCATAAAACATATAGTCAATAAAATAATTAAACGTCAAAAATATTTAATAGACAAATTATAAAATAACAAAATTATGAGTTTGTTATACTTATTATAAATATATATAATAATAAAAAAAGGAGTTAGAAAATTGATAAAAAAAGCGATGATTATGGCGGCAGGAGTGGGAACAAGACTTAACCCGCTTACTTTAAAAGTCCCGAAGCCTATGGTTCCTGTTGTAAATACTCCTATTTTAGAGTTTATTTTAAGACATCTTCAAAAATTTGGAATAAATGATGTTGTGGCAAATACGCACTATATTTCAGAGCGTATTCACAAGGCATACGGCGGGAAAAACCGTTTAGGCGTTAACTTTAAATATGTCTATGAGTCTGAACTTTCAGGCACAGCAGGCGGTTTAAAGAAAACAGAGTTCTTTTTTAAGCCCGGAGAAACATTTATTGTTGTCAGCGGCGATGCTTTAACTGATGTTAACGTAGAAAAGCTTTATAAACAGCATAAAAAAACAGGCGCAATAGCGACTATGGCATTAAGAAAAATTCCTATGGCAGAAGTTTCGCACTTTGGAGTTGTTGTGATTGATAAAAACTCAAAAGTAATAGGCTTCCAGGAAAAACCGTCCCCTGAAGAAGCAAAGAGCAACCTTGTAAATACCGGAATTTATATTTTTGAAACAGCTATTTTTAAATATATTTCTGCCAATATGTTTTATGACTTTGCCAAAAACGTTTTCCCCGCAATGATGGCAAATAATGAACTTCTTTGCGCTCACGTTATAGAAGATTATTGGAACGATATAGGAACTATAAAACAGTATAAAAGCTCTTCTTTGGATTTATTAAGTTCAAAAACAGCTCTGCAAATGCCTTATAAAGAAACAAATAATGGATGGATCGCTGATTCATCAATAATTTCATCTTCTGTTGTTTTTGAAGACAAGATTGTAATTGGAGAAGGAACAACAATTGAAGGCAATGTAAAATTTTCGGGAAAAAATATTATAGGCAATAATTGTATTATAAAAGCCGGAGCAAGGATTGAAAGCTCTATAATCTGGGATAATGTCATTGTAGGAGAAAACGTAAGCCTTGATAACTCCATAATTGCGAATAATGTAAAGATAAACCCTCATCTTTCCATTGAAAGAGATTCTGTTATAGGGCATGACAAGATAATTTCCTGCCCTGAAGATTATCTTTCAGATGTTGTAAAAGTATAATATACCAATCATTAAAAGAAATCGGCAAATTAAAATGTAATTTTTATAAAGCCTTATATAGCGGGTGTTTTGCCAATTAACGAAAATTTATTTGGATTGGCATAGTATAAATGTATTAATTACACTTGTATTTTAATTACAAGAAGTTTGATATAATATCTGTAAAGAAATGTAATAAATTTATTAACTTATTTTGTTATTTTAATTATTTTATTTATAATAACTATATTAAAAATTTGTAGTGATTTAATAATAATTAAAATTAATTTTTGATGCTATTCTTCAAAATCGAAGATTAGTGAATATTTTTTATTGCAACTTAATCTCACGTCTTTTGCTTTATTTAGAAATATTATAAAAATTTAAAACAATAAAATTATTATTGTTACTATGAAATTTTGACGTTATTTAGTTAGAGAGTTTGTTTATTAGAAAGGTTTTTTATTATGAAAACATCATCAGTAAATCCTTATGTTGCGACAAATTATACTGCAACCAAAAAGAACAATTCGCCTGCTTTCGGGAAATTAAATGAAGTTGTAAAAGAAATAAGGGATGGTTTTGCAAAAGGAAATGACAGAATATATGATATAAATAGGCTTCCTTTGGGAAATCAAATTAAAAATAAAGCTTTGACGGCTGAAGATGCGGATGCATTCGTAGAACTTGCAATAAAGCCAGAAAGCCCAAAGGTTATAGTACAAATGTCAGCGATTATACTGGATGCGTTTGCCTCATATAAGATTGTGCCAAGCGCTCAAAAATTAAAAGAATTAGAGGATGCCACACCTGCGATTCTAAAGAAATTAGCGCCTACGCCAAAACCTCCAGAGCCAAAATTGACCGGATTCAAAGGATTTTTAAAAAGAATGTTTCCTTAAGGGTTATACTAATCCAAATAACTTGAATTGCTAATTAGTCGAAACGCTAAAATAGCTTGAAATTTTATTTTAATTATAAATTAATTACAAATCGGTAGGGACATACCTATGTGTCTGCCCGTAATAAATAGCGGCTGGCGAAGCCAGCCGCTGCTCTAAATATAAAATTATTTATTTAACTTGGTATAACAAGCCAAACCGTCATATCCATCAAGGGCAAGCCCCGAATTTCCAGCAAATTAAAGCTTTACAGAAATCGTCGTTTATTCAAAAATTACTGCTATACCAATCAATTTAAAAAACCGTTAAATGAAAAAGATGATTTTCGTAAATCCTTAATTAGCGGGTGTTTCGGCTTCGCCGAAACACCCGCTATATCCTTACTCAGCCCGCGCCGCCCGCAGGGCGGCGCGGGCTGTAGATATCAGCTTTTTAACCAATTAACGAAAACTTATTTGTATTGGTATAGGCAATTTTTGAATGGTAAATGTTTTTATATGCTTAAGAGTAAATAATTTCAGGATATTTTTATGGATAATTATATTGAATCTTTAAAACACAACTGTCAATTTCAAAATATGCTTGTAAATATGTTTGAAAAACTTGGCGGTTCTGAATTGGAAACTATAAGTCTTGTTTTTGAAGAAGATCACTTCCATTTGCTTCTTGAAAGTCTTAAAGAAGTTAAAGCGGGTAAAATTGTCAGTTTTCAGGAAGCTTTCTCTGATTTATATTAATCAAAATAAGTTTAATTATCCGATGTTATTTTTTTGGAAATTTCACTTACCGTTTCCTGTAAAACTTTGTTAAGCTTAAGTTCTTCTTTCATTTTTTCAAAGGAATAAAGGATCGTAGTATGTTTTCTGCCGCCAAAACCATCTCCTATAGAGGGGAAGCTTGAATTTGTCATGTCCCTGGCAAGATATATAGCGACTTGTCTGGCATAAGAAACTTCTTTTGCTCTTGACAGACCCTTTATTTCCGAAGGTTCAAGACCAAAATACCTTGCAGAAACTTCTATAATTTTTTCTATATTAAGATTTCTGGTTCTTCCTGAAAAATTAATTATATTTTTCACGGTTTCCGCTGTTAAAGGCAGATTATTTATGCTTATATAGGCAATAACCCTATTTAAAGCTCCTTCAAGTTCCCGTATATTGTTTTGATATGCGGTTGCTATAAGTTCAAGCACATCGTCAGGCACGATTAAATTATCTCTTTCCGCTTTATTTCTAAGTATTGCAATGCGGGTTTCAAGTTCTGGAACCTGAATATCAGCTAAAATTCCCCACTCAAACCTGCTTCTTAATCGTTCTGTAAGAGTAGAAATATTTTTAGGATGTCTGTCACTTGTTAAAATAATTTGTTTGCCTGATTCATACAAAGTATTAAATGTATGGAAAATTTCTTCCTGTGTATTTTCTTTTCCTTCGATAAACTGAATATCATCAATTAAAAGAACGTCTATTTGTCTGTATTTTGCCCTGAAGATAAGCATTTTATCGGTTCGTATGGAATTTATAAGATCATTTGTGAACATTTCAGCGCTGCTATATTTGATTTTTAACCCGGGATGATTTAATAAAATATAATGTCCGACAGCCTGCATCAGATGTGTTTTGCCAAGTCCTACGCCTCCATAGATAAAAAGAGGATTATGCGCTTTCGCAGGGAATTTTGCTACTGCCTGCGCTGCGGCATGGCAAAATTTGTTGTGTGGACCTATAACAAAGCTATCAAACGTATATTTAAGATTAAGATTGTTTGACATGCTTCTCAAATTATCCATGTTGGATTCTGTCAGAGAAACGCTTTTATTTACAGGCGTTGTTTCCTGTGGTTGAGATTTAGTTGTTTTTGGACTTGTTTTTACGTCATTACTTGGTTTTTGTACGTTTATTGCGATTTCAAAATTTTTTCCGGTAATTTCATAAATATTGTCTTTTATAAGATCAATGCAATTTTTATAAATCCATCCTTTTCCTAAATTGCTGTCGGTGGAAATAATCAAATTTTTCTCATTTATAGATGAAATATTTAAAGTTTTTATCCAGGATTCATAAGCAGGCGTAGCTAATTGTTCTTTAAGTTTTTCTAAAAGCTTTTCCTGTATTTGAATTTTATCAAGTGATTTCATAGACCTCAATATAAATAGTTTTTTAATTTGTGTGTTTTATTATTCTAATACGATAAGCTTTAGTTTCAACAAAGAGTTTGTTATGTATTAACAAAAATTGATTAAAGTTTATTTATCTTATCCTATAACAATACAAAAAATATTATCGGTCTATATTTTAAAAAGCGTCAATAAATTTGTCTAAATAAACATAAGAAGTTTAAAATGTATTTATTATACTAAACGACAAAACTAATTAACATGAATTTTTTGCGGGTAATGAGGAAAACTCGTTAAATGTAAATATATTAATGACTTTTATTATAAAAGTAATAATTGAATTTTATGAAAAAAAGATACGGAAAAATAATTATTGCCGCTTTAGGGCTTATAACAGGATTTCATGTTTTTATGTGCTCAATTTTGTTTGGAGGAATTGAAACAAAACTAATTTATTATCCTATGGACACAGAAATTAAAAATATCTGGATAAACATCGACAAAAAAGTCGAAAATATGTATTTTTATTCGAGAGATGGAATAAAACTCAACGGCTGGTATGTAAAAGCCGAACATAAAAAACCTACAATCATATACTGTCACGGTCAAGGAGAAAATATAAGCCTTTGGCAAAATGTTATCAAGTTTCTTGCAGATAAAGGTTACGGAATTTTCCTTGTTGAATACAGAGGGCATGGAAAAAGCTCCGGAAAACCTTTTGAATCGGGGTTGTATATTGATCTTGAATCTTCTGTAAATTATCTGAAAACAAATGAAAAAATTTCTGAAAATAATATTATTTTATGGGGAAGATCGCTTGGAGGCGCTGTTGTTACAGATGTGGCATCAAGAAATGATTTTAAAGCGATAATTCTTGAAAGCTCATTCACCAACATCAGGGACGAAGCTTTACACCTTACCGCCACAGGAGTTCTTGAAAATAAACTGGGGTTTTGGCGCAATGTATCTTCTTTATCAGTAAAAATCATGCCAATGACTCAAAAATTTGAATCAGATAAAAAGATTCACAAGATTAAATCGCCTTTATTGATTGGGCATTCAATTCACGACACAACAGTTCCGGTAGAAATGTCCTATCAGTTGAAAACTTTAAATAATTCAGCTAAACTATTCATCTCTGACAGGGGAAGCCATCATGAAAGCGAGTGGTTTTTCCCTGAAGTCATAAAATTTATAGAATCTCTTGAAAAACCTGTTATAGAGAGCCTCTAATACCAATTTGCAATCAAATGTGGTCTTTAATCACCATCCCCCAACCCCTTGCTCCCCTACATTTTTTAAATTTAGTCTAAAATCCCCTCTCCCCCAACCCCCTCTCCCATTGGGAGAGGGGGCTAAAGATTGTTTTTGCGGGCGTTTTGCCTTCGGCAAAACGCCCGCAATTAAATAAGTAGGTAACAAAAAGTTTTCAGGTTTTTATCTACCCAACCCCTTCCCTTCAA
>ERZ795055.806-NODE-806-length-27120-cov-6.635840_pt1 | contig 27120 bp, 24 predicted proteins | sample MGYA00375139_ERZ795055 | MGnify/ENA primary metagenome ERZ795055 (study PRJEB30184, sample SAMN05720283) | anaerobic digester metagenome | isolation source: active sludge of municipal wastewater-treating anaerobic digesters | place: USA | collected 2015-01-23 ... | reverse complement strand
GTGAAACTCCGTGTAACTCAGTGTAACTCCGTGGTTAAATTCCTATTTCCCTGAGTTGCTTACAAAAGCAATCTGTTTGCTGTCGGGTGACCAGGAGGGGACGTTGATCGTACCCTGACCACCATAAAGCCATGCAATTACCTTCGGTTCGCCACCTTCAGCAGGCATTAATCTCAGCATTACCCGTTTGTATGAAGGATGTGAATTTGGTTCGATATCGGCCGGGAATGAAATGAATGCTATCCACTTACCATCTGGTGAAACATGGGGAAACCAGTCATTATAGCTGTCGGAAGTCATCTGTTCCATAGATGATCCATCGGGTTTCATTCTCCATATCTGCATTGTTCCGTTAAGATTACCGTTGAAATAAATATACTTACCATCGGGAGAATACTCGCATCCGTCCACATGCTGTCCCTCTTTGATATTTGTAAGGGCGACCTCCTTTCCGCCTTTTATTGAATTCCTGTAAATATTATAAACAGGTATATTATTCCGCTGGCCCACATATAAAACTTCTTTATTGTTCGGCGCCCATCCGTGCCAGTAAGAAGGTGTATTTTCAGTTACCATTTTCGGTTTGCCTCCTTTGAGCGGAAGAACATAGACAGTCGAACCTCCCCCCGGCAATCCCTCACGCTGGTGGCTGATGGCAAGCAGTTTGCCATTAAATGATATTCCGTGATCATTATTATTGCGGTTGGCAAATCCCGTGTTCAGAACTTCCGGTTCTCCTCCCGTAACAGGGATTTCATAAAGGAGCCCGTCCATATTGAAGAGCAGTTTTGTTCCATCAGGCATCCAGTTGGGGGCTTCAAACCTTCCTTGCTTTTCATAAATAACCATTCTTTTCCCGTCAAAGACATTCATTATTTCAAGCCGGCATCCCGGATATCCGTCCTTGCCGGCATTATGATTGTCACCGACAGGCTTATCGATTCTTACATTCCATATTGTTGCTTCCTCGACCACATCGGGATTATGAGAACAAACAAACAGTCCGGCCAGGATCTCATCAGGCAGGTTGATCATTTCGTACGATCCTATGTTTTCAAGTGGTTCCCCCGGATGAGCGGCTCTCATGAAAATGACTTTGCCCGCACGCTCAATCTGAAGGACCTCATATTTGGAACCCCGGGCAAAGATCTGGTCTTCAGGGTCCTTCATCGGAGCTCCGTTATTATCCCTCCATTGAAGAAGTGTAAGACCGTCACCATGCAGTGTCGCTGAAATATGTGGTGAACTTTTATCTGTTGAGCTTCTGAGCATCCATCCTGTTTTTCTGTGGAGTTCAACTCCCTTGCCTTCAAATTTGAAATTAGCCGTAAGGATGAAATCGCCCTTGATCTTATTATACAGATAATGAAACTCATCTCTTTCGAACCAGATATTATAACCCGATCCTTTGATTGTATAGGTTTGATCAGTTTCATTATAAACAGATATACCCCGGTTCTTTGGATTACCGATATCGGCTGAAGAACTGAAGATGCCGATGGATGGGTCCTGTGCCTTTACATTATTAATAATGAGGCAGAAGATCAATACTAATAAATTTTTCATCTTTCAAGTAGTCTTGGATTTATAAAAATAATGAATTTAAAATTAATATTCCATGGATAGAAAAACTCTAATTTTGAAATCCATCTGATAAAACCATCAGAAATTTCCTTCAGACTTCAAGAAAAACTTATGTTCTTTAATCAGATAATGTTAAAATGTATAGATTTATCTTCATATTAAAATCTGATAACTAAAAAATAAAAAAATGAAACGTTTCGGACAATTAATCGGAGTCGATCCGCAGAAATTTGAAGAGTATAAGAAATATCACGCAGCCGTCTGGCCTGATGTTCTGAAAATGATCAAAGAGTGCAATATCGACAATTATTCGATCTATCATAAGGATTCGATGCTGTTTGCATATTTTGAATATGTTGGAAATGATTTTGATGCGGATATGGCAAAAATGGCTGCTGATCCGACAACCCAGAAGTGGTGGGATATCACGATGCCAATGCAGAAACCTGTCTCCACCAGAGCTGAGGGTGAGTGGTGGGCCAATATGGAAGAGGTATTTCACCTTGATTGACGGGGAAACTATTTTTCAATCAAGCTACCGCCGTGAAATGGAAAGATCATTAAAATGTAAAGCCAAGCTTGAGCGTATGAATAAGACTCTGCGTCACGAAGAACCGGACCAGGTGCCAATCAGCGATTTTTTCTGGGGTGGGTTCATAAGACGATGGCGGAAAGAACTCAATCTGCCCGATAATGCCGATCCTTATTATTATTACGATCTTGACTGGATGGTCACTAATCCGAATCTCGATCCTAAAATACGATCATTTGAAACGATACGGGAAAATGATAATGAGATCGTGATCAAAACAGGTTTCCTGGCAACTTTACGGAAAAAGTTCAGGGATCCTATGCCTGAGTTTATTTCATTTGATGTAGATACCATAGAGAAGCTGGAAGCTTTTGAATTTGATGATCCCTATGACCCCCGCAGGTATTATTCTGCCGGTGATAACCAGATTGCAGGTGTGGGCGACGGATTTGCACGTAATTCTCCGGCCTGGACTGAAACAATTAGAACTATTTACCCTGATTTCCCGGTTTACGGAAGTGTGCTGGAGTGTTCGGAATGTCTGACACGGCTTCTCGGGCAGGAAAATATGTTATGGTGGATGGGGATGTATCCTGATCGCCTTGGAGCCTGTATTAACAGGATGGGACAGTTTTACCTCGATTGTACGAAAGCCCAGATTGAAGCCGGGAAGGATTACCTAGACGGATTTGTGATCTGGGGTGATGTGGCTTATACTCAGAATATGTTATTTGACCCTGCATATTGGCGGGAATATTTTAAACCCTGGGTAAAGGAAATGATAGCCGAATGTCACAAGAATAATCTTCCTGTTATTTATCACGGATGCGGAAACATAAGCCAGATTTTTGAAGATTTTATTGAAATAGGCCTTGATGCTTACAATCCGCTTGAAGCAAAAGCCGGACTGGATGTTGTTGATTTAAAAAAGAAATATGGAAAAAACCTTGGATATTGCGGAAATGGTAATGTCCAGATATGGGAGACCGGTGATAAAGATCTGATCAGAAAGGATGTTCTGCACAAACTCAATGCTGCCAGGGGTGGTGGTTTTATTTTCCAGTCCGACCATTCAGTCACAAGCGATGTATCGGGTCAAACCTACGATTATATAGTTAAACTGGTCAGGGAATATGGAAAATATCCTCTGGAACTGGGGGAGTATGATGTTGAGATATGATACGGATAATGACCGGCTGCATGCATTAATTAAATTAACTAAAATCTGAATATTTATTATGAAATGATGAAAATAGTAAAACTGATTTTTCTTTCAACCCTTATTATTCTGACCAGTTGCAGGGAACAGGATGATCAGCAAGTGTTGCCCACAAAAGCCCATTCAGACTGGGCTGATTCAGAGATAGGGGTGTTGATTCACTTTGATATGCCTGTTTTTGAACCGGAATATAATTTCCGTAAAGACTGGAACTATCATCCGGATCTGTCCATTTTTAATCCGGAGGAGCTTGATACAGATCAATGGATTGAAGCAGCCAGATCAGCAGGAGCCACCTATGCAGTGCTTGTGGCCAAGCATTGCAGCGGATTCAGTCTGTGGCCTACGAATGCACATTCCTACAGTGTAAAAAACACTCCCTGGAGGAATGGGCAGGGTGATATTGTGAAGGATTTTGTTACTTCCTGTAAAAAGTACGGATTAAAGCCCGGAATTTATGCAAGTACAACCGCTAACGGATATCTGAAGGTTGATAATCCCGGGAAGGTTGTGTCCGGTGATCAGGCTGAACAGAAAAGATACAACGGAATTGTTGAGATGCAGCTTACCGAATTATGGTCGGGATATGGGGATCTTTTTGAAGTCTGGTTTGATGGAGGTGTCCTGCCACCTGAGAAAGGTGGTTTCGATGTCCTCGGGCTATTACGAAAATATCAGCCTGAAGCAATTGCTTTCCAGAGAGCGGGATACAGCAAGTTTGCCTCGGGACAGAAGTGGAAGGAAGAGACCTGTATTAACTCATTATATAAATGAATACAGTAATTCAGACGGTATTGCCGGTTTTAGAGGGCAGATAGTCGATTTTGATTCTCCGCTGAAGAGGCCGGGAGGAAAGCATATGCGGTATTCTGCTGCAATGAAACTTCTTGAAGGCAGCAAAGGATTATTGCCTTTAAAATCTGATACATCGGCAGGATTTAGTGTCAGATCGGCTAAAAGAATTGTTATTGTTCTTACTGGTGCGACTGATTATAATATAGAAAAGCTTGATTTTAACACTTCAAAGGATCCCTTCAGGATATGTATGGATAAAATTACTAATGCATCCCGGTATAATTCAAGGGAATTAAAGAAAATCCATGAACAGGATCACAGGCAAATGTTCGACAGGGTGAAGTTTTCTCTCGGAGAAGATACAAACAAGGAGACCCCGACTGATGAGCGTTTAAATAAAATTAAGGAAGGGGGTGCCGATGATAATTTAATTCCCGTCTATTTTCAATATGGCCGGTACCTGCTGATGAATTCATCGAGAAAGCCGGGAGTTCTGCCTGCTAATTTACAGGGTATATGGAATGACCAGTTTGACGCCCCATGGAATGCAGATTTCCATACAAATATCAATCTTCAGATGAACTACTGGCCTGCAGAGGTCTGTAACCTTCCGGAGACGTCAGAAATACTGACCGGATTCATGGAAAAACTGACTCTTCCGGGCACTGTCACAGCTAAAGAGATGTACGGAGCTGACGGATGGACCCTTCACCATCTTACCGATCCGTTCGGGAGAACCGGAGTGGCTGACGGAGTGTGGGGAATTACACCTATGGATGGTCCCTGGATGACATTTCCTGTTTATGAACACTTTTTATTTACCGCTGATACAGCCTTCCTGAAGGACAGAGCTTATCCAATGCTGAAAGGTGCCGCTGAATTTGTTCTTGATTTCCTGGTTGAATCTCCTGAAGGATATATTGTTACAAATCCTTCACACTCGCCTGAGAATAATTTCAGGGTTCCTGAGACCGGAGAAGTTTCTGCTCTTACATATGCTGCCACCACAGATATAGAACTGGTAAATGCCCTTTTTGATTATTGTATAGAGGCTGCCGGGATTCTTGGTAAAGACAAGGAGTTCGTCTCCCACCTCCTGGAAGCAAAAAGGCGACTTCCTCCAATCAAGATAAATTCAAAAGGTGTTATTCAGGAATGGATAAAGGACTATGATGAACCAGAACCGGGGCATCGTCATATGTCACATCTTCTCGGTTTATACCCAATGGCCCAGTTTACGCCGGAAACCCCTGAATTGTTTAATGCTGCAAAAGCAACAATCGAAAGAAGGTTATCTTTCGGAGGAGGTCATACCGGCTGGAGCAGAGCGTGGATCGTAAACCTCTTTGCCCGCCTTCAGGATGGAGAGAAAGCTTATGAAAACCTGATGGGATTGCTTCGCAAATCAACACTTACAAATCTGTTTGACACTCATCCCCCGTTCCAGATCGATGGCAACTTTGGAGGTACTGCAGGTATTGCCGAAATGCTTATCCAGTCACATAATGGGATTATAAGGTTGCTTCCGGCAATCCCTGAGGCCTGGAAAACAGGTGAAGTGGAAGGTCTTTGTGCCAGGGGAGGATTTGTTATAAGTATGAATTGGGACGAAGGGAAAATGCAGAATGCGAAAATCTTTTCTCCAAGAGGAGGTAAATGCAGGGTAGAGTATGATGGCAAACAGCAGAAAATTAGCCTGAAAGCAGGTGAGGAAAAAACGATCAGCTTCTGATCTTCATAAAATTAATCCCGGAACAGGGATGCTGGAAATAAAAACATGAGAAATCAATTTCACGGTCTGCTTCTGGTGATTTTCCTGCTGGCTGGCTTTAACTATGCATGCTCTCATAAAAACCATATCACCCTTAGCTGCAGAGAGGACAATGATCTATATTTAACACTGACAGGGAATAGTAATGAATGTGACAGGTACGGAACCCCGCATGAAGCGGTAAATAATGCTCCGGAAGGATCGGCTGTTATGATACTGGCGGATAATTATCCCGGGGAAACCACAAATATCGATTTTCAGCTTTTCGAAAAAGCTGCTGAAAAAAATCTGAGATTATACGTCGAATATCCGTCTTTTTTACCGGGGATAGAGCTTGATCAGCCAAGGGGGACCCACTGGGAAAGGGCAGTGATTTCTTCAGATGCATTTGCTCCGGAGATAGAAAAGTTAAGGATCCTGGCTATTCATGATTGTCATTTTGTTCCTGCGAAGGCAAGTGATCCGGATATTGTGATTGCCCGGGTAGCAGGTTTCGACAGTGCCGTTTATGGACTACCGGAGGAGACCTGGCCGGTATTGTTTGAAGTTCCGGATTATAACGACAAAGGATATTTGCTGGTTTCGACAACCAAGCTTAGCCAGTTTCTTACCGCCAGATATGCGCCTTATGATTGCTGGCAGGCAATATGGAAACATATTTTTAACCGGCTGATCCCCGGTAAGAAATTACCTGATCTGAAATGGGATCCCCTGGTTCATCCGGCCTTTCCGGAAGGGGAAAATCTTCCTCCTGATGCCGAGGCAGCAACACTGAAAAAAGGTATTGAATGGTATTTCAATTCCGGTCTTATTCTGGATGAATCCATGATGGAAAAGTACAACAGACCGGCCAACCTCCCGGTCCCTGCCTCAGCCGATCCGGATCTTTCCCATGACTGGCCTTTCGGGCACAGAACTGCAAAAATGATACCTGGTATCACATCCGGAGATGGGACACTGGGGATAATGGAGGGATTTGATTCAAAGATATTTTCTGACGGATCTCAGGCTGTGCGATGGTGGAACAGAGGTGACTGCAATGGTGAGGTTGCCGGGGCTATGGGACTGGCAGGCATGGCTCTCAAGGATCGGAAATACTTACAAACAGGAGCGAATATTGGCGACTGGCTCTTTTTCAAATCTATGATATCACTGGGCGATCGGGCTGATCCGGTCCATCCGGCTTATGGACTGTCAGGCTGGAATGATATTCAGGAATATTGTGGTCCGGGTTCAATGGATGGTTATGCCGTTTATTATGGTGATGACAACGCAAGAGTCATTATGGGTATGATGATGGCGGCAGCAGCACAGAAGAGTGACCGCTACGATAAAAGGTTAATGAATATTCTGCTGGGGAATTTACGTATCAGCGGGATATATGGTTTCCAGCCTGACCGGCTTGATCAGGGTCCATTGATGAAAGCCGGGTGGGAACATTTTTTTACTGCCCCGACTGTTTCATACTCACCCCATTATCAGGCTAATATGTGGGCCTGTTATTTGTGGGCTTATAATCAGACTGGATTTGACCTGTTCCTGAAACGAGCAAAAACAGCCATTGAAATGACCGTGAAAGCTTATCCCGGACAATGGAAATGGACGAACGGGATACAGCAGGAGAGGGCAAAAATGATGATTCCGCTGGCGTGGCTGGTAAGAGTTGAAGATACACCTGAACACCGTGAATGGCTTGAAAAAATTGCAAGTGACCTTCTTGAGAGACAGGATGAATGCGGAGCAATTCCCGAGGAGACAGGAGAAGCCGGTAAAGGCGGGTTTCCCCCTCCGGCATCTAATGAAGCATACGGGACTTCCGAAACTCCCCTGATACAGACCAACACCGATAAGGCAAGCGATCTTCTTTATACAGTGAATTTTGCATTTCTCGGATTACACGAAGCAGCTGCGGCAACAGGAGATAAATTTTACAGTGACGCCGAAGATAAATTAGCAGAATTCCTCTGCCGGATACAGATAAGAAGTGAAACGCATCCGGAACTCGATGGGGGATGGTTCCGTGCATTTGATTTTAAGCGGTGGGAATACTGGGCATCAAACGGCGATGCGGGATGGGGCGCCTGGTCTGTCGAATCCGGCTGGTCCCAGAGCTGGATTACTGCTGTACTGGCATTAAGACAAATGGACATATCTCTCTGGGAATTTACGAAAAACATTAGGATTGAGGAACAATTCAGCCCAATGAGGGAACAAATGATACCTGACAGGATATTACAAAAATTAAAATGATAAATACAATGAAGAAATACTTCAATGCTGGTCCGGTGATTCTGGGTTCATTTTTATGTATCACAAATATCTCCGCTGCAGATGAACCATTTGACTCATTTGAAAGGGCAAAGTTACATCCGATAACCGCTGATAAGCCTGCTATCGGTTTTTTTGAAGGAGCACTCCTGGGTAACGGCGGGATGGGGGTTGTTGTAACCACTCGTCCGGATGCAATAGTATTATACTTCGGACATAATAATGTATGGGACATCCGGATTGCCGAAAATAACAGGGAGAAGATCGGGACCTTTAAAGAAGTGTTCAACAGGGTGAAGACTATTCCGGATACATTATCATTACTTACTGAGGATCCGTGGTATCGTGAATATAGCCTTATGACACAGGAAAACTACCGTAAGCCATATCCCCGTCCATTTCCCTGTGGTTCCGTATTGCTCGGTTTCGATCGCCGCAATGCGGAACTGACCGGACACCGGCTGGACATTTCAAACGGGATGTGTGAAGTTTTCCTTAAGACGAAAGATAAAAGGGATCTCAGGCTTCAGGTCTTTACCGATATGGTAAAAGACCAGCTCTGGATGAGACTCATTGATAAGGATGGCAAACTCTGCGCAAATATCTTTGACCGCGTAAGAGTAATGATCGATCCGTCAACTCCGTCAGTGTTCCCTAAAGCCAGGTCTGAGGAAAACCTCCCGGGCGGTGTTCTCTCTTTCCGGCAGATACTTCCCTATGAAGAACCTGAAAAATATGATCTCTCAAAGGGACATTCGAAAGATAAGGCCTTCAGATTATCGGTTGTATTAAACGGCCCTTTGGAGAAAACAACAAGAATTGACTGGAACGGGAACAATACCGGAATGGCGGATCTGGAAGCCGGACTTAAGAATAAAGATACTTTCTTTGGCTGTATTTCACTTACCGAAGGTCTTAATTGTGTAGTGAAAATGGATCCGCCTTTGATAAATTCTCCGGAATTGAAAGATGTGATTGCATCAGAAGAAGGTAATAACAAAATCTGGAAGGAATACTGGAATAAATCCGGAGTAAAGCTTAGTGACAGATTCCTTGAAAGGACCTGGTACCATAATCTGTATTTTCTTAATTGTGCTACGAAGGACGGAGTTACTACTCCCGGATTGTTTGCAAACTGGAGTTATAATAATATAGGTACTGCCTGGCATGGCGATTATCATATGAATTATAATACCCAACAACCCTTCTGGGTCACATTTTCGAGTAACCATCTTGAAAAAAATATCCCCTATGTGAACCTTATTGAGTTTTTAATGGATGTAAGCACAAGATGGGCAAAGGAATATTACGGATTACCGGGAGCCTATTTTCCTCACAGCGCATATCCGGTTGATATGACAATGAATCCTTACCCGGTACCTACATGGGGATGGGAAGTCTGCGAAACACCATGGGCAGTTCAGGGATTATGGTGGCATTATCTTTATTCCGGCGATACGGAATATTTAAGAAACCGGGCTTATGGTCCGATTAAAGCTGCAGTTGAATTCCTGGTTGCCTATATGAAACGTCCCGAAGCCAGAGGAACTCAGTGGAATGATAATAAATATCATATATTCCCGACTGTACCGCCTGAATTATACGGACTCAGACCCGGATTCAAATACAATTATGACTGCAATGTTGACCTTGCACTTACAAAATTCATCTTTAAGGCTTATACCGAAGCAGTACGGGTACTGAAACTTGAAAAAGCTGAAAAAGTGCTTCTGAATGATATTAAGGATATACTTTCAAACTACCCTGATTATCCAACTGCAATCTCAAAGGAATATGGCAGGGTCTTTGTCTCAGTTCCTGAAGAGCATGATCAAGTCGTTTACAATGTCCCAAATTCTCTTTTTACTGTCTTTCCGGGAGAAGATCACGGACTACATTCCGACGCTGCAACAATGGAAATTCTGCAGAATACATGCCGGAATATGCAAAATGAAGGCGGTAATGACTTGGTATTCATAAATTTACAGGCAGTCAGGCTGGGGATGCTCGATCTTGAGAGATTTAAACGTCAGGTCAATTATTGTCTGCTGCCCAACGGTACAGCCTCCAATCGTGTTATGCAGATACATGGCCGTTACAGCGACATGACAAATTACGGATTCATGGATAATATGGGTGTCTGGTTCGAGAACTTTGCCCTGCCGGTTGTCATAAATGAATGTATGATGCAGACCTATGACGGAACAATCAGGCTCTTTCCAAACTGGCCGTTAAACAAAGATGCGGAATTCTTTAATTTAAGAGCCGCTGGAGCTTTCCTTGTGAGTGCGTCACTTTATAACGGAACGGTTACAGAAATACAGATCTCAAGCGAAGCAGGTGGTACGCTGAAAATAATACTTCCATGGGCAGACGGAGGAAAAATGATCTCCAGAAATGGCGAACAATCTATTAAATCAAATATTGTCAGTATTGAAACTATCAGGGGTGAGAAGATCACTTTCACTAAATAGAGATCAGTACAGGAACTAAGATTTAAAATAAATATGAGCAATCGGTTGCAAAAAATAATAAATTAAATAATTTTGAATAGCTTTAAAAGCTGGTTCCGGCCAGATGATTGAGGATATACATTTTTAATTAGATTACATATGGACGAGCTTCTTATTAAACTTTCCCGATGTGTTGAACTCGGTAAGATAGATAAAGTATCCCCTTATCCTCCTGATATGAAGGGACAGGATGGCGCTGATGAACTTGCCAGACAGGCACTGGATAAAGGGATAAAGCCCGATGAAATACTAGAGGGCGCCCTTATTCCGGCAATGGCTATAGTAGGTAACAGATTCAGCAAAAAGGAGATATATGTTCCGCAGATGCTTATGGCCGCCAAAGCGATGAACGGCGCGATGAAGCATATCAAACCCTTCTTCCAGTCGGGAGAAACAAAACGTAAAGGGAAATTCATTATCGGGACTGTTGCAGGAGATCTTCACGACATAGGCAAAAATCTTGTGGCTATGATGGTCGAGGGAGGAGGCTGGGAAGTGATAGATCTCGGTGTCGATGTGTCAGCTGAGAAATTTCTGAATGCATTGGATAATAATCCCGGTGCTGTTATCGGACTTTCAGCTCTTCTTACAACCACCATGGAAAATATGAAAAAGACCGTAACGGTTGTTAAGGAAAAACATCCTTCTTCAAAGATCCTCGTCGGCGGAGCACCTGTAACTATGGATTACTGCCAGAAGATAGGAGCCGATTTTTATTCGCCGGATCCACAGGGTGCGGTTAATTATCTGAACCAGCTTATTTAGCTGAAAGAATCCATCAAATGAAGACTATTCTGAGTGGCAGGACCCGGGAAGTGATAATTGATACCGGCGGACCTGTTGTAATCATTGGTGAAAGCATAAATCCCACACGAAGGAAAAAGCTTGTCACCACCCTCCAGGAAGGGAATTTCGATTTTGTCCTCGAGCTTGCAGAAAACCAGATAAAGGCCGGCGCTGATGTACTTGATGTGAATGTCGGATTTCCAGGCGTTGACGACGTGAAACTTCTGCCTGAAACTGTCAGAATACTTCAGGACAGATTCGATATTCCTTTATGTCTCGATTCACCAAATCCCAGGGCTATTGAAGCTGCACTGAAGATAGCAGCAGGCAAATGCCTTATAAATTCCGTAAACGGTGAAGAAGCCTCTTTGAAAGCCCTGCTTCCGGTGGCAAAGGAATTTGGTGCAGCAATTATCGGTCTTTGTATGGACGATGACGGTATTACACATGATCCTGAAAAGAGGCTTTCAATTGCTGAGAAAATTATTGAAAGGGCCGTGAAAGCCGGGATAAAAGCAGAAGATGTCGTTATTGACCCTCTTGCAATGGCTGTGAGCGCCGATCCCCAGGCATGCAGGGTAACTCTTGAAACAATACGCCTGGTCCACCAGAAACTGGACCATAATATAACACAGGGCGCAAGCAATATATCATTCGGATTACCCGACAGGGAATCGCTGAATTCAGCCTATATGGCGATGTCAGTTTATAACGGACTTACCTGTCCGATAGCAAATCCTGAAAAGATCACTTCAATTGTCCGTGCAGCCGATCTTGTGCTTGGGAGAGATGATTTTGCTGTACGATTTGTTGAATACTTCCAGAGCAGGCAATAGATGTCAGGTTTAAAACCTTCAAGGAGATGGCAGCCGGCGTTCTATCCGTTTAAGAAGGAGAAGTTCGGACCGAGATTACTTGCCAGGACAGAGCTTTTGATAAAGGGTCCTGTCTGGGGATGCCGCATGTGTGGTAATTGTCTTCTTCAGGAAACAGCATTTATCTGTCCCATGGAATGCCCGAAAGGGATGAGGAACGGACCCTGCGGGGGTGTGACCCCTGAAAAGAACTGCTATGTTGATGAAACAAGGAAATGTATCTGGTATGCTATTTATAAGAGGGCACTGAAAACCGGTCGTGAAGAAAAGCTCCTTGAAGTATTACCTCCGCTCGACTGGAGTAAGGTCGGAACAGAAACCTGGGGTGATGTTTTCAGACAGGTAAGGAAAGTAGGTGCACTGAATTTCATAAAGGGAAATCTTTCAAAGGATAAATCAAAACGAACAGAAACGTGGGAGTCAGTTTTCAGGACTGTCAGGCAGCCGGTATGGTGGAACGGCGATTCGGAATACCATCCTCCGGCATATACAGAACCGGTCTCTGATCTTGAAAAGAAACTGAAAAATGGTGAATTTGTGGTCGCCACCGAGGTAACGCCTCCTCTCAGCTCAGCCCCGGCAAAGCTGATACATGATATTGAGCTTGTGAAGCCATATGCAACAGTGATCAATTTTACTGATTCATCTTCGGCAAATCCAAAAATGTCGGGACTTGCCTGCTGCAAGGTCGCTTCAGACCTTAAAGCAGAACCTGTTTACCAGATTGCTGCCCGCGATACGACCAGAACAGGACTTCAGGGTGCAGCAATAGGAGCCTGCCAGTTCGGTATAAAAAACATTCTGTGCATAACCGGCGACAGCCCCAGAGTGGGCCCTTCACCGACAGCAGATCTGAATTTCGTGGACATCGACTCTGTACAGATGCTCTGGATTCTCCGGAGAATGAGAGATGAGGGCATCTACCTCGACGGGAGAAAGATGAAATACCCTCCGAAGTATTTTCTCGGCGCGGCAACATCTCCCTTCGCCTCAGATCCCGTCCTTCAGGCAATACGTGATCATAAAAAAGTCAATGCAGGAGCCCAGTTCTTTCAGACAAACATTGTATTTGAACACGGAGGAATTGACCTGTGGCTTGAGGAGCTTGATAAAAGAAATGTTCTTAATAAGGTCTATATCCTTATCGGGGTAGCCACCCTGAAAAGCTATAAGGTTGCGAGATATCTTCATGATCATGTCCCCGGAGTAAATGTGCCGGAAAGGATACTGAGACGGATGGAAAAGGCGGGGGACAAAGAGTCGGAAGAGGGTGTTCAGATAGCCCTGGAATTCATACAGGCAATTAAAAATAAGAAAGGAGTTAACGGGATACATCTTATGACAATGGGCTGGGAAGCAGTAGTGGAAAGGATTGTAAAAGAATCGGGATTGATGTAACCCCCTGTGCCCATTAGCCGTCAACCTAAGGAATATTATAATTACAAAAACTGCTGTAATTATTTGGAATATAACTATATAAGTTTCCCCTCCTTTTAAAGGAGGGGTGGCCAGACGCAGAAATCTTCGGACTTGCAGAAATATAAATTGTCTGGCCGGGGTGGTTAATTCAATTTTCTTTTTACTTTTATTCTCATGGATAGCAGATACATCTTTAACCGAAAAAGTCTCAAACCACTCAGATCATATCTGAGAAATAATTCCACTTCTGCAGAATCTGCTTTATGGAATCACTTAAAGTCAAAAAATCTTGAAGGAAGAAAGTTCAGAAGACAACAAAGTATCGGTAATTATATTGTTGATTTCTATTGTCCGTCAGAAAAGCTGATAGTTGAGCTTGATGGAGATCCACATGGGGATCCAATACAGATTCAGAAAGATATTACCAGGGACAAATATCTTGAAGAATTGGAATTCACTGTGCTTAGGTTCGAGAACAGGTTTGTGTTTCAGGAACAAGAAATTGTTCTGAATGAGATAAGGAAGGTTTTTCGAAAATGATTAAGTATTGAGAAATAGATTAACCACCCCGGCCGGGAAAGAATAAGTGTAAACATCCCAAAATCAGCAATCCCGGCCACCCCTCCTTAAAAAAAGGAGGGGAAACTTTTGTCTCCAACAACCCTCAGGTTGACGGCTATGCCCCATGCCCCTGAAGGGAAGCTAATACAGTTTGTTGACATGGTGTACAAAACATTTCACTTTGAATTCAGGCAGCTAGGAATTACAATGAGCCAGGTGCAGAATGACATGGGATACAGGGAAGAAGCTCCCGATTCTTCTGTTACTGATCTTATTTCAGATGTGCTGAAGGATTGTGAGACTTTAAATAATATAAAAGCTGAATACAGGATTTTCCGGGAAATAACATTTGATAGTGAGCTGAAAAGGATCAGGATAGAGAGAACAGATTTTGATATTAATAAGACAGTATTTGCACAGCTCAGGAAATCGGAATCAATAGCCATATTCCTTAGTACAGCCGGTGAAGATACTGCCGCCAGGGGCAGGGAAGCTGCAAATGAAGGAGATCTGCTGAGGGGTTTTATTTATGATGTGATCGGAAGTGAAATTGTTGAGGCAGCTGGTGAACTGATGCACAATGATCTTGACAACAGGATGGCCTCAGAGGGTATGGTTACGACAAATCGTTTTAATCCCGGTTATTGCGGATGGGATGTTACAGAACAGCATAAATTATTCAGTCTGATGGCTGATAATTACTGCGGGATCAGACTGACAGAATCAGCATTAATGGATCCGGTGAAATCCGGGAGCGGCTTTATCGGCATCGGAAAAAGTGTAAAACGAGTTCCTTATACATGCAGTTTTTGCGATATGAAAAACTGCTTTTACCGGAGAGGATAAATTTGAACCATAGCGATATGAAAAGGTTGATCCTGTTGATTAACCTGTTGTCGGTCATTATAATTTCATGCAGCAGGCAAACCAGGTACTTGTTGATGTTCAGAAAAGAGTGTTCGACAACAATCCGTCTGCCAATATTTATGGAATTACCCCCCATTTTCCGTGCTGTCTTTCGAATATGCACCATGGATGGCCACGCTTCATCGAAAATATGTGGATGGCAACAAATGATTGCGGTCTGATAGCTGTGGCTTACGGTCCGAATTACGTAACTGCCAGGGTTGGGAAAGGACGGACGGTGGTGATCCACGAACAGACCGATTATCCTTTTAAAGGGATTATCAGATTTAAAATCGAATCCATGAAACCGGCTAAATTTCCATTGCATTTCAGGATACCTGTCTGGGCAAAAGGAGCCAGAAGGTGGAGGGAACGGTACAGGATCTGGAATTAATCCCTTATGGCTGCACACGACTGAGGATATCGGAATTTCCTGTTATACATTTGAAATAAGAATCTCTCCGGTTTACGGCATAGCCGTCAACTTAAGTCTCAATACAAAATTTTTTTGCACACCAGCTGTAATGACAAAATTGTAAGTATCATAAATTGTGTAACTTACAAAATGTTGTCATTAGTAGAATAATTTAATAAATTACCTGCTGTAATTATCAGAATTATAGGCAAATAACTTTCCCCTCCTTTCAAAGGAGGGGTGGCCGGGATTACTAATTTTGAAATTTTTACAATTGCCCTTTTCCCGGCCGGGGTGGTTAGAACGGAAGTAGCAAACGAGAATTTATTTCTCCGAATAAAATAAACCACCCCGGCCAGAACATCTATATTTCTGCCTATTAGATGGTCTTGTAGTCTGGCCACCTCCCGCCAAAGCGGGGGGAAACTTTTGCCCACAAAACTCCGTTAAGTTGAGAGCAATGCGCTTTACGGGTACGGCTCTTCATACTTACCCGAATAATCAAAATTCACAGATCAACGTATTAAAAAACGTATTAAAAAACGTATTTTAATACGTTGATGTCTTCTTGTATTCATCAAATTTCCCGGCTATGTCGGCATCTGTATGAGATCCTGAATGAACCAGTACCCTGTACCTGAGAACCAGCACCGTCCCTTTTTTCATAGATGTATCCTTGTCATTCTGAGGCCAGTACATAGGGGTGGGGGACATGAATCCGTAATCCCTTGTGAACCATGGTGACGGATACCAGGGATTGGAGGGATGCTGAAGAATTGCCAGACCTTCAATGATATTACCTCTTTTGCCGTAAAAATCTATCCATGCGGAGCCTTTGCCGAAAGTATCTTTTTCACCCTTTAAACCTTCTGCATTGATCATGGTCCCGCCGTTTGTGACTGCAAGATCAGCAGCCATCCTTGCGCTGAAAAGGGAATGGTTTGTTTTTCTGATCACTACATCCATAAGCATTTCCATGGATATTACGACATCTATCTGATAGTATTTTTCTGCCGGAGCAGTTATGATAAATCTTCTGGTATCCTTTACAGGAGATAATGCACCCGGCCGGCTCCAGATACATTCATCAGTTATTATTACAGTATCCCCTCCCTGCTTTTCTATCTGTGCATTTACCGAAATGATCCTTCCCCGGTCAAGGCCTTCCTGCCAGTAATTGCCTCCATTAACCATGTCACAGCCGAAGAACAGAGATGTGTGATGGGGATAGACAGCATTTCTCATGGATGTTACCGATCCTCCCGACAATGGTCCGTTCACGGGAAAGAAGAAAGGATATTTTTCATCTTCAGAAAAGATATAGCTGGTAAAAAACTTACCGTTTACTGTGACATTGATCTTTGATCCGACTTTTTCGGCAGTGATCTTTGCTGCACTGAGATTTACAGAAAATATAAGGCCTGAAAAGATCATCAGGCCTCTGAAAAGAATATTTCTCATTATTAATGATTTACATTTTGATATAATTTGTTCCGTAAGGAGCTCTTTGAGGGCGTGAAAGCATACTGTTTGCTTCATCATCATTTATGAATCTTTCCTTATCGGGATCCCAGTTAAGCTTTCTGCCAAGTTTCATTGCAATGTGGACCACAAGACAAACACTGCAGGCTCTGTGACCTATCTCAACAGGTGATATCGGTTCTTTTCTCGATTTGATGCAATCGAGCCAGTTACCCTGTTGTGAATTGCTCTCATAAAGGCGGATTACATTGGGTCCGATGAGCGGAGCAAGAATTTTAGGATCGCTAGCATCAAGCGATTTTGCATTTCTGTCTACCACGACAGGATCACTTGCGGTTGCAGTATAGGCGCCACGTGTTACGAATATCCAGCCTTCGGTTCCTTCATATCTTACTCCGTTCGGATAGGTGCCACTCGTAAGCTGAGTAATTCCGTTCTTATATTCAGCAACAGACATAAAGTCGCCATGGACATCCCAGAGGCCTGATTTAGGGAACTGGGCAACAGCCTGGACCGAGATCGGTCCTGTCAGCTCCGTATCCATTCCCCATGCGGCTGAATCATAGTGATGCTGTCCCCACCCGGTTATCATTCCGGCTCCGAACTGCTCGCATCGTAGCCATCCGGGTCTGTCGAAATCTTTCTGCGGATGTACGCGTATTTCGGTATAATAGACATAAGGGGTTGATCCCAGCCACATATCATAGTTGAGATTTTTCGGGATCGGCATTTCCGGTGCTTCAGGACCTGAGGGGTCCCCCGGAAGGCCTATTTTTACGGTATGAAGTTTCCCTATTCTTCCGTTCCTTACAAGTTCTGCAGCAATTCTCCACTGAGGACTTGAACGCTGCTGAGTACCCACCTGCAGAATGACTTTTTTGCGTCTGACAACATCACTGAGCAGTCTGCCCTCGGTGATTGTCAGGGATGTGGGTTTCTCGAGGTAAATGTCTTTTCCGGCAAGAGCAGCCTCGATGGCAGGTTGTGAATGCCAGTGATCAGGGGTTGTTATCATAACCGCATCAATGGATTTATCCAGAAGCATTTCCTTGTAGTCGGCAAAGGATTTTACCGATACGGCACTGGTACTTCCTGTTTTACGGTTGTAAAAATCCTCTACCATTTTTTTGCCAAGAGCCATTCTGTTTGAATCAACATCCGACACGGCCATCACCATGGCAGAATCGAACCTCATGGTTCCCATTATATCGCCTCTTCCCTGTCTTCCGCAACCAATCCAGCCGATATTTATCCTTTCGCTGGGTGGATTTTTCCCTATCACCGAAGCGGGAATAATAGTCGGGACCACCAATGTCCCGGCTGCTGCAGTTACCGTGTTCGAAATGAACTTTCTTCTTTTCATATTTATTATCTGGTTTATTGAAGGGTTATTTATTATGTAAAAATAGAAATTTCGGATTAAAAATAAAATCAGGAAGGATCTGCCCCATCCCGGGGCAGATCTCTCACCTGAACTGGTTTTAAAAGGTTATTGTTGAACTATCTCACCTTCCCCAGGTCCGTCGACCCATTTCATTGGAGTTATGTTTTTTTCAGCTCCCGAGTAACCTTTATTCTGGTTTATATGTCCAAGAGTATTTGCATTTATGGCCGATGCCAGACTCATGGAAATCCCGGCAAACAAAATCAGCAACAGAAGGTTTTTTCGCATAGATAAAAAATTAAATGGTTTATAATATGGTAATATCCCTGTTTTGCCCGAGGTAAAACGATTCAACAAAATGATAACACTCTGCCCCATCAGGTTAAAACCGGATGCTAAAGCGGTATATCAAATTTAAATACTTTACCGGATTTTGCAACCGATTGCAAATAAAAATTACATTGAGAAGTAATTTTTTACTTTTTTATGGAAATTACGGGAGGATTTGCGAAGTATTCCCAGGCATTTGAAGCTTTATCTTTTTCGATTTTCCCGTTATAGACAAGGAACCTGTAACGCAGTGCATAATTTTTCCGGGGTACAAGGAGCCAGTCCATGTCTTTTGTCGGACAGAAATTGGCAAACATATCTCCGCGCTTATACTGGTTTTCCGGCCATATACGAAGCGGTTCGGGGAAATTGTAGTTGGAAGGGAATGACATCATTACAACACCGGCATATTCATTGCCAATTGCTCCCTGTACAATACACCACCTGGCTTTGGATCCGTCGGCATCTTTCCGGGTCTTTCCTTCCGAAGTCAGAACCATACTGTTTTTATTATCCCATTCCCGGGTTGTCCTCCAGCCCAGACCGGCATAACGGTATTCGAGCAGTTTGACAGGACTTTCACCAGCGCAGTTCATAAGGATATTAAAATCGACAATAAAGAAATCGCTGTTCCTGCCAGGAGAAAATACCCTTACACCCTGGAGTTCTTTCATCGCAATTTTTTCTCCGCCTCCCTTTTTAAAAACGACATGGTCGTGAAGGGCTTTAAATTCTGAAAAAACAGGACCGTTTTCAACCGATACGAAATCAGCAAATCTTACTGTTCCCTGCCGGCTGTTGATATTCCAGAAGTCAATTGTATCTCCTTCAAATGCAACATGGGTCCAGGGATTCCATATCCCGTAATGATGATAATGATCCGGGGGCTGGATACGTGTGAGGACCTGTCCGTGCGGCGACCATAAGGGGTGTATGAATCCGCTCCGCTTATACACCGTATCAACCCCTGCAGGTGGATAAACTGTTTTAAAATAATACTGAAGGAAATTGTTATCGCCTTTATGTATCACCAGGGCACCATCCCGGGCTTCAGCTTTTATTAATTCCCGGATTTCTGCCTTCCCATTATGAAGCTCGAATACATGCTTTTCGACCGGATTTATCCCTGTAGAAATCATCCAGTACAATTTACGCGGATTACCCTGTTCAACCTGGAAAGGTACAGCGGTCTTTGTGGTACCGCTTATTTCAACAAGTGTCAGGAGAGAATCTGCAAGATATGTAACCTGGTCAAGATCAATACTGACAGGAATATCCAGTCCTGTCGTTCCCTTTGAAAAAGTTACTTCAAGGGATGCTATTTTCTGGCTGAAGAGAGCTGATGAATATAAAATGGCAAAGCTGGTCAGGACGATTCTTATGAACATTTCCGTGGATATTAATTATTGAATTTGTCGTACCATAAATATCTATAAAAATAAGTAAAAACATTATATCTGCAATCGGTTGCAGAATTTACCCCTCAAAATTTCTTAATCCTTCCTTTTGTGTTACTTTTGTAACAGAAGCCTGAAGTATGAAAAGTAATAAGGAGGTTACTATATATGATGTTGCAAAAGCCCTGAACATTTCGCCTTCAACTGTCAGCCGGGGACTGAAGGATCATCCTCACATAAAGAAGCAAACCTGCAGCAGGATAAAAAAGGTAGCAGGTGAAATGGGGTACAGACAGAATAAATTTGCAAGCAACCTCCGGAAAAAAAGCACCGAGACCCTGGGAGTTGTGGTACCCAAGCTGAACAGTTACTTTATGGCCACTGCCATTTCCGGAATGGAAAAGACAACCAACCGTTACGGTTATGGTCTTATTATAAGCCAGTCGCAGGAATCAGGCAAACAGGAGAGATCTTGTGTATCGACCCTTTTTAACAGCAGGGTTGACGGACTTCTTATTTCCCTTGCATATGATTCCGATAATCTTGAACATTTCAATATACTATTTAACAAAGGCCTTCCTGTGGTATTTTTTGACAGGGTCGCGGAATGTAATGATTGCATGAGTGTTGTGATCGATAATTTCAAAGCCGGATACGAGATAACCCGTCACCTTATTGAGCAGGGCTGCCACCGGATAATGCATCTGGGCGGAAATCTTCTCAGGAATGTATATTCAGAAAGACTGAGAGGATACAGGCAGGCTCTTGAAGAAGGAGGACTCAGATTTGACGATGAGCTTATCGTGATAAGTGAGCTGAACAATGAAGCCGGAACAAATGCAGCCAGGACGATCATTAAGATGACGAATCCTCCTGACGGTATTTTTGCAGCGAATGATACATCGGCTGTCGCTGCGATATGTGAACTTCAGAAAGCAGGAATTAAGGTTCCTGATGATATAGCTGTTGCCGGATTCAATAATGAGCCGGTGAGCCTGGTCATAAAACCCAATCTTACAACAATCGATTATCCGGCGGCAGAGATTGGAGAAATAGCAGCCACATCCCTTATAAACAAGCTGAAAAACAGGGAAACCGCCGGTTTAAGTACTATAGTCCTGAAGCATAAGCTGATCATACGCGAATCAACAGTCAGGGTGAGGGAAGTGCGCTAAAGTGCGCTAAAGTGCCTATAATGCTCTAAAGTTTGGAGTACTTAGAGTTTGGAGTACTTAGAGTTTTTTGCAAATAAAATAGTAACTTTATGCCCTTTAAACTTCAAACTCCAAACTTCAAACTTCAAACTCCAAACTTCAAACTCCAAACTTCAAACTAAAGACTATGCTATTACTCGGATTGGATCTCGGTAGTTCTTCGGTCAAGGCTTCGGTGATTGACGGCGAATCGGGCAATTGTCTGGCTTCGGCTTTTTATCCGAAAGATGAGATGAAGATCATTGCTGACAGACCCGGCTGGGCTGAGCAGGATCCTGAAATATGGTGGAAGAATATTAAAGCTTCAATTGCAGACTGCAACAGCCAGCTTGGTGCAGAGAAGAAGGAAATAGGGGCAATAGGTATTTCTTACCAGATGCACGGGCTTGTTATAGTTGATAAAAGCTTTAATGTTCTGCGCCCCTCCATTATCTGGTGCGACTCCAGGGCAGTCGGATATGGAGAATCAGCCTTCAGCAATCTTGGCAGGGATTTTTGCCTCGGACATATGCTTAATTCACCGGGGAATTTCACCGCATCCAAGCTTGCATGGGTAAAGGAGAATGAGCCTGAAACATACGGGAAAATTCATAAAATAATGCTTCCGGGAGATTATATTGCACTGAGGATGACCGGAGATGCCGTAACCACTTATTCCGGATTGTCTGAAGGTATCTTCTGGGACTTTTCTGAAAACAGGATATCTGATGAATTGCTTGATTTTTATGGTTTCAGCAGGGATTTAATACCTGAAGTGCTTCCTTCTTTTTCGTTACAGGGAAAAGTAAGTGCTGCTGCGGCAAAAGAACTGGATATTCCTGAAGGAACTGAGGTTTCTTACCGTGCGGGAGATCAGCCTAACAATGCATTGTCCCTTAATGTTTTCAATCCAGGTGAGGTTGCTGCCACAGCCGGAACATCCGGGGTCATTTACGGGGTGACCGATCAGAAGAAATTTGATCCGGCATCGCGTGTAAATACTTTCCTCCATGTGAATCATACACAGACTGATCCGCGTCTCGGCGTTCTGCTCTGCATAAACGGTACAGGCATTCTTAATTCCTGGCTGAGACGCAATGCAGGGAACAATGTTTCTTATGTGGTAATGAATGATATGGCTTCGAAGACAGAAATAGGATCTGAAGGACTTTCGGTACTGCCTTTCGGCAACGGATCCGAGAGAATGCTCGGAAACAAGAATATCGGAGCACGCATTCTCGGACTTAATTTCAATATTCATAGTACATCCCACCTGTTCAGGGCTGCCCAGGAAGGAATAGTATTCTCGATCAGGTTCGGATTTGATATTATGAAGGAAACGGGCATAACGCCCAAGGTGATCAGGGCAGGCGCTGCAAATATGTTCAGGAGCAATGTTTTCAGGGAAGCTCTGTCGTGTATTACAGGAACTGAAATTCATTTGTATAATACCGATGGCTCTGTCGGAGCAGCAAGGGGAGCAGGGATAGGATGCGGATATTATAAATCTGTAAGTGAGGCATTCACCGGTCTGAAGGCTGTAGGAATAACAACACCCGAAAAAGAAAAGACCGCTGCCTATGAAGCAGCCTACTCAACCTGGCTTAGTTATCTGAAAGAAGTATAGTTTGAGGATTATCACCCCCTTTCTGTTTCCCCTTCGCTTTCGCGTAGCTTCAGAGAAGCAAAGCCGGGGGGGAAAGGCTAAGACCATCTTCCGAAGATTATGAAAAAATATCCTGAAAATAAACATTAAACTGAAAAATATGGCTAAAAAACTTGAAAAAGAATATTTTCCCGGGATAGGGAAGATAAAATTCGAAGGAAATAAATCAAAGAATCCCCTTGCATTCAAATGGTATGACCCCGATCAGGTTGTATCGGGCAAAAAGATGAAGGATCATCTCCGTTTCGCCATTGCTTACTGGCACTCTTTCTGTGGTGACGGAAGGGATCAGTTTGGCGATCCGACGCATGTATTTGAATGGGACAGAGCAGAAAATAATGATGATAAGACAAGGATGAAGCTTGATGCGGCTTTTGAGTTCTTTACCAAGATAGGGACAGGTTTCTACTGCTTTCATGATGTTGATGTAGTAGGGAATGGCTCTGTTCTTGAGATAGAGAAACGTCTCGAAAAAATATTACCCGAGATGAAGAAGATGCAGAAGCAGACTGGTGTGAAGCTGTTATGGGGAACGGCAAACCTGTTCTCTCATCCGCGTTACATGAACGGGGCAGCCACAAATCCCGATTTTGCCGTTTTACCTCATGTCGCCACCCAGATGAGGAATGCTATCCAGGCAACCATAGAGCTGGGAGGTGAGAATTATGTGTTCTGGGGCGGAAGGGAAGGATATCTCAGCCTTCATAATACTGATATGAAAAGAGAGCTCGATCATATGGCCATGATGCTTTCACTTGCAAGGGATTACGGAAGGAAGAACGGATTCAGGGGGACCTTCCTGATTGAACCAAAGCCAATGGAGCCGACAAAGCACCAGTATGACTATGATTCAGGAACCGTCATAGGGTTTTTACGTAAATACGGGCTTGACAAAGACTTCAAACTGAATATCGAAGCTAATCATGCAACACTTGCAGGGCACTCATTTGTACACGATCTACAGGTTGCATCTGATGCAGGCATGCTCGGGAGCATTGATGCCAACAAGGGAGATCCACAGAACGGATGGGATACAGACGAGTTCCCGACAAATGTTTATGAGATCACGGAAGCAGTTATGGTTGTTCTGCAGGCAGGCGGATTCAAAACCGGCGGAATAAATTTCGATGCCCATATCAGGAGAAATTCCACCGATCAGGAAGATCTGTTTATTGCCCATATAAGCGGTATGGATACATTTGCCAGGTCACTGCTGATAGCTGATAAAATACTTAAAGAGAGTGATTACCTTGAAATGAGAAAGAAAAGATATGCTTCCTTTGACAAAGGTGTCGGAAAAGATTATGAGAAAGGAAAGCTCACCCTTGAGCAGCTGAGGGAACTGGCAGTTAAGAACGGCGAGCCGAAAGTGATAAGCGGTAAACAGGAACTGTACGAACAGCTGATCAATATGTACCTGATATAAGCTGACCTGACACTGATCAAGGTCATCAAAAGCAAAAAGGACCGGAAGATCATTCCGGTCTTTTGTTTCCCGGGAATTTTATATGGAAATTCTTCAGGACTGAGAAGAGACGATCTCAAATTTAGGCGGATTGGCGATACTTTTCTTCACCTTGCAGAGTTCTGCGACATGAACAAGTGAAGCCTTGTATTTTTCAGGGAATCCCTGAGGGAGTTTAATGTCAAGCTTTATTGCAGTTGGCAAACCGGTTTCCTTGTCCCATTCATGGGACTGGATAATCTTTATGCCTTCGGCAGGTATATTCCTGTTATCGCAGAATGATTTTACATAAATACCTGCACAGGTTCCTATCGATGCCAGGAAGAGGTCAAACGGGGCCGGGGCGGTATCACTGCCTCCATTATCAACAGGCTGATCGGTTTTGATCGAATGTCCGTGTGTATGTGCGGTAATTATTTTACCTCCATCGAATGTAATTTCCATATATACAAGGTTTTGTTTATTTCTTCAGTATTGTCCCAAGAACTTTTTCCTTGTCAAGTTTTTTGGTACAGAAGAACCAGTCGTAGCATTTCATATCTTCCTTACCTTCCATACGGGATTTTGCAACACCGCATGAGCCTGCAGTCGGGACGATCACGTCGTCACCGGGTCTCCAGTCAGCCGGAAGTGCAACACCAAAAGCATCTGCTGTCTGCAGACCGATAAGCACCCTGTATAATTCGTCAAAGTTACGGCCAAGGCTGAGCGGATAATAAATAATAGTGCGGATAATTCCTTTAGGATCAATGAAGAATACTGCTCTTACAGCTTTTGTGGAGCTTTCACCGGGCTGAAGCATTCCGTATGTCTTCGCTACTTCCATTGTAATATCCTCAATAAGAGGGAATGTAACCTCAACATTTTTCATACCCTTATATTCAATCTTTTCCTTTATTGTCCTGAGCCATGCAATATGGCTGTAGAGTCCGTCAACTGAAAGCCCGACAAGCTTGCAGTTAGCTTCATTGAATTTCTTTTCCATGCTGGCAAATGTCATGAACTCTGAAGTACAGACCGGAGTAAAATCGGCAGGATGGCTGAACAATATCACCCAGCTTCCCTTGTAATCTCCCGGGAAATTAATGTCACCCTGTGTTGTTACAGCTTTGAATTCCGGAGCTTTATCTCCGATACGCGGCATTGCATAAGTTTTTTCTTCCATAGTTTTGTTTTTAATTGTTTATTAATTGATTTTATAAAAATTTGTCATTCTGCTAATTACGTAACGTCAAATAGTCAACAAGTTATATAAGGAATTACTTCCTTCTCATGAGCATCAGTTCGAGATCCTCCTTCAGAGCTGCCAGATCCTCTTCATGTTCAACCTCCTGTGAAATTATCGTAAGAATGATATTATAAGTTACAGGATCTGCTTCACGGGTGATGTCCAGCATTTTACTGTAAGTTTTGATAGCGCACTGTTCGCCTCTGATATTCTGATCCAGAATCACTTCTACATAATGATCTGCCGGAGCATCATAACCGCAATTTGTTATTTTTAACCATTTATCGGGAGAAAGAACCGGAGTTCCTCCAAGCTGGACAATTCTAGTAGCAAGAAGTTCAGCATGGGTCAGTTCTTCTGTAGCGTGAAGTGTAAGTTCTGCGATAACCGCATCCTTCATCGGTCCCTTTACCACTTTGGCGCCGATCCAGTACTGATAATAAGCCAGCCATTCATCGGCCAGAGCTTTGTTGAGGAGATTGAGCAAATCGTCAACATCCATTTTTACAATTGATCTTCCAATTTCTGCCATGATAGTTAAGTTTAGATTTATACTGATAATTTACAAATTAATTTCTGTTTTTATCGTTGAATTTTCCTGTGATCTGTAATTTGAAGTCCAGAACTGTGAAATCAGGTATTCTTTTACGGGAGAAATAATCACTTATTATTTTATTCAATTCATCATCATAATAATCTTCGATGCGTTCCGAGTCGTTTGAATACAGATGGTGATGTTTTTCCAGAACTGCATCATACCTTAATATTTCGTTTTCGGTAGTTACTTTTTTTACAATACCTTTCTGTACGAAGGTTTCCAGTATTTTATAGACAGTCCCGATAGGAATATTAGGGTAATTTATTCTGAGGTAGCGGGTTATATAGTCAGCTGTAGGGTGGTTCCGGAGGTTCAGAACGACTTCGAGTACGGCGGTTCTCTGCGGAGTTACTTTAAGACCGTTTTCAGTAAGAATTCTTATTACATCCTTGTTTGCCATGGCTGTCTGAATATATTAAACCTGTCTCCCGTTTTTTATGCGGCTTATTTTATTCTCAGATAAAAATTATTCTCATATAATATTGATTATCAAAAAATAGATATTCTTAAGTGATAATGTATATTAAATAAGAATCATTCTCATCTAAGAATGCGTAAAAATAAGAATAATCCGGATAGTAAAAAATTTATTTGGGAAATTTTATTGAAAAACAGATGGTAATCCGTATTCCGCATATATTCAATTGGTTATCTGGCAGTTGGCAGTTGGCAGTAAAAGTTGGCAGTTGGCAGTAAAAGTTGGCAGTTGGCAGTTGGCAGTTGGCAGTTGGCA
>ERZ795055.804-NODE-804-length-27132-cov-4.462127_pt1 | contig 27132 bp, 5 predicted proteins | sample MGYA00375139_ERZ795055 | MGnify/ENA primary metagenome ERZ795055 (study PRJEB30184, sample SAMN05720283) | anaerobic digester metagenome | isolation source: active sludge of municipal wastewater-treating anaerobic digesters | place: USA | collected 2015-01-23 ... | reverse complement strand
TCTCAAGCCCCGCCTCGATCTCCTTGAGGAACTTATTGAGGTCTTCCTCCGCCTCAACGCGATGGCGCATCTTTCCCCAGGCGTGTATGAAGGTGTTGACGTCCTTGGGCATGAATTCCCAGTCGGCACGTGCGACAGCCATGTCGCTCTGGACGTCGCGTATGTCGAACGCCACCCGTTCAAGGAGTTGTTTGAGTTTCTCGATAACCCCGTTGATCTCGGCGCCATACTTATCCTTGAGCTCTTTATTCTTCAGTAAATATTCGAGCTGGGCCTTCAACAGCGCCGTGTACCCTTCGAACTGGCCGAGCGACCTGCTGTAATCCTTTTCCGCCTTGCGTACCAGCTCGGCGACCTCATCGCTCAGTTTCTCCGACTCGACCTGCTTGCCGAGCATCTGCATCACCCTGACATCCTTGAGCTCCATGACGATCTTCGGGTCAGCCTGCATCAGCCCGGCGAAAACCCCTTCGACCTCGCTCGCATTTGCGTTCAGAGCGGCATCGGCCTGCTTGATCCTGTCCAGCAGTGCGCGCAGTTTCTCATAGACGACGGTCTTGTTTGTAGACCTGTCGGCCTCGAACAACGCCTGGAAGACCGGATAGTGCGGATATCTCTCATAGAAATCATCCATGGTCATGATCAGAATGCCCCGGCCGTCCCACACCGACTCAAGGATATCCCGGACCGCAGCCGCTTCTTCCGGAAGTATGATCTCTTTGAAACGGTCGCTGCCGATAAAGTCGAACGTATCGATATCCTTAAAGGTCAGCTCTTCAACGACGATCTCCTCCTTGCCGGTTTCCATCTGTACCCCTTCGGGCACTATGGATACGCCGAGAAGGATCATCGCTCGGATCACCCCTTTTCGCATACCCCACGGGTCTTCCTTGAGCCCCTGCAGTTCCCTGCCAATCAACTGGTCCGCGTCCTGCAAACCGACCATAAGCCGGTCGTAAATTTCTTTAAAATACGCCTCATCTGGCGCAGTGACGCCCGGGAAAAGCTGCTTGCATGTTGCGGCAAATATCTCCATGACCTTGTCGAACGGAAGATCGGCTGCGGGACCGGTGCCCAGCCTCGCCCGGTATTCGTCGAGCGCCTTCAGCGTTTCGCGCGCAAGCTTGATCTTGTCCTTCATGCTCTTGAGCTGCAGCGATGCCGTCTTCCGTGCCTCTTCGGCGGTCGGTTTCAGCGCAACCCGCCGTTTTATGTCAGCCCTGGTGGGGATCCCCATACCGACAAGCATCCGCAAGGCGCTCCGCTTCATCTCGCGCGGGTTCTTTTCCTTATAGGCCCTCTCTTTGACGAGCGTATCATCCTGCGCCTGCGCGAGAATGTTCTTTACCATGGCGATCCTCGCATAGGCCTGCTTCAATTCGTCCGATAACCCTTCGAGCTTTCCATCAACCTGCTTTTTGACAGCATCGGTCGCTATGCGGCTGAAAACTTCAAGCGGCTGAATGGGAATAGCGGGAAGATTGAGCCCCTTGACAGCCGCCTGCAGCGCGTTGATCGCCTCGACGCTGAGCGTGAGGCGGTTTTTCATCCCTTCAAGCGAACGTTCGGTCTCGATCCGGATCGACTCATAGGTCATGTTCTTGAAGGCGCTGCTTTCGGCGAACCCGGGCGCATTGACTTCCGCAGAGGTAAGCGTACCGACCGGGACTCCAATACCGGTTATCTGCTTCAAGAGCTGCAGCTTGCTGTCGCTGTATTCGTCGTAGGGCCTCGTATAGGCGGTAAAGAAGTCAACGAACTTCCTGTTCCTGAGCGCAACCAGCGGGTGCAGCTTGGAATAATCGATCAAACGTTTGATCGCGGGATCGTCTTTGCCGAATATGCCGAAGAGAACCTCGGCCTCGGCCGGCGTCACCTCTCCCCTGACTCTCAACGATCCGGAGGTATTGAAAAGAGAGATGAACTTGTCGAACTTATAGCGTTTTGCAGGGTCCAGCGCGCCGGCCGGCGTCACAACCGATTCGTACAACCTCCGGGCATAATCGGCGTGGAGCGCCGTGTCGGGCAACGTCACGCCATAGCGTTGCGCAATGCCGCGCACGATATTTTCGTACGGAAGCTTCTTGCCTTCGCCGTATTCCGAAAGATACCTGTCGATGGTCGCAAGCACATCCTGGGCGCCCTTGAGATAATTCGCCGTTTCGCTGAAATATTTTTCGGCGGCGTCGTGGATCGTTTCGATAGAGATGTTCTTGAACGCATCCGTATTAACAAATCCGCGGGCTGCAGCCGCCTCCGCGGTCACCCCCGTCAGCGTCACGCCGGCGCGCAGAGCGGCTCGGATGAGATCCAGTTTTTCATTCCGGTATGCCTCGTTGTACGCCGCATAGACCTTTAACAGCGACAGGTAATCCTGCGACTCCTTCTGCCCTTTGCCGAATATCCCCTCGAGCAGAGCCGCCTGCCGCTCGATCTCCGCTGCGGCTACGTCGCGAACGTTCGTCTTTTTCAGAGAGCCGAGAAAGACTTCATATTGCTTGATCTTGCCGTCATCGGTGATCCCCTTCATGAGGAGCCCGAGCGCGGCAGCTTTACCCTGGACCGCCTGGTCGCCGGTTTCATACAACGAACTCTGAGGCAGCGCCTTGAAAACAGCCGTTTCGGCAAAAAGATCTGCCTTAATGTCCTCGGCGGTCGCGGTGGGAATCTCAACCCCCGCATCGGAGAGCGTCCTGATCAGCTTCAGTTTAGACTCGTCATACGTGCCGAAGAACCCGGCATACTGCTTCATGAAATCGAGGAACCTGCCGGCAAGCGGGCTGTTATTTCCAAATACGTCGTTCAGCAGCATTTCCTGGATCTTGAGCGTCTTTTTATTTATCACGGACGCTCCCGGCATCCCTGTAAAGCTGTACTTCTCGGAGTTCGATGCAAGGAATCTGTTGAACCGTTCGAGCTTGTCAGGCTCCGACGGCTTCTCGATGATCTCCATGCTGCCGCCATAGACAAGCCGCTCGATAAGCTGCTTGACGACATCCGTGTCGTCGGCAAGCCCTGTCATGTCGAACACCCGCAGGAGGAACGGCTGGAATTCTACCGGCGTATATTGATACGCCTTACGGGCCGCCTCGGCGACAATCGGCGCTTGTATAGTAATATCGCGGGCCTGCTTGTTGATCTGCGCCGTGAGGCGGGCGATCTTCATGTCGCTCCTCAGGAGGTTTTTCTCGGCGCGCTCCACGGCCCTGCCGGCCGCCTCCACGCCGGCCTCCGCAGCGATAAGGGAGTCTTTATATTCCTCCTCAAAAACCAGCGCCCTGCCAAGGAACTCGGTTTCGTTGAGCGCGATGAATTTACGAGCCCGCTCAAGCGGCCCATGAAGCAGTTGGCTGTATCCTTTCTCGTCGTACGCCTCGTTGGAAAGCGGCTGGTCGCTTGCGGTCGACAGGTCGGCTTCGCAGCGCGCCCTCTCATTTGCCGCCGTCTTGATATCCGCTTCGACCATGCCGATCTCTTTCTTGATGAGCTCCTCGGTCGAAGCGAGCGCGACCCGCACTTCACCCTGCATCGCAAGGACGTCAGCGAGCTTCTGTTTCAGGAAATCGTGGTGCGTATTGAGGCGCCGCAGCTCGTCGTTGCGCTCGGCGATAAACAGCTTGAGCTGCTCTTTTTCGGACAGGCTGCGGTTCGCGCGCATCAGATCGATGATCTTGCGCTCTTCGTTCAACGCGGTATTGTAGTAGGCGTTACGAACCCTCCGTATTGCCAGATCGTACATTTTCTTGGCTTCGAGCACTTTGCGGTCCGCGTCTTCCCTGGCTTCAAGGACAGCAAGACGCTGCCTGGTTTTTGCGCTTTCCAGCCCCTCCTTAGCGAAAGCCAGCAGCATCTGATTCTCTTTCAAGATCCGCTCGTCGTGGTCGCGCTGCTCCTTTGTTTTCTTGAGCCAATCCTGATCGATCCGATAATTGATGATCATCCGCTCAAACGATTTCAACGCCTTTGCCGCTTCTTCCACGACGCTCACGTTGAGCACGTTAAACATGGAAACAATCCCGGGGGCGATCACGCCGGCAAGCACTAATCCCGCGACAGCGGCCTGTTTTTTCTGTCGCGCGCTGCGCTCCGCTATCAGCGCCCCCCCCGGCGTCAATTGTCTCTCGAACCACTGGATCGGGAACAGGACGGTGAACCGCTCGGCAAAGAGAAACGGTACGATAACCATCGACAACATGGCGATAAAGGTGCCGAACGGCGCCGCGGCGGCGCCGAAACCGGCAACATACGCGATCAGAGATGTCGCAAACACCACCAGGTGCCCCACGCCATAGCCGACAAGCCATTTGCTCTCCCAGATCCGCTGGACAAGCGGTTTCGCCGGTTCTGTTTCCTTGGAACTTGACCTGAATATCGCCTGCGGATCGGTCAGCATCTGGAACTGTCCTCCGATGAACGGCCCGATCGCAGAGATCATCAGATACCAGAGGCTCTCCGTCATATAGACCGCCCCGAAGCCGCTGAAAGTGGCGGTAAGGCTGAAAAAGAACATCAGCCAGGGATGCGCTTTGGTAAATGCGTTGTACCAGCGGCCAAACGGCTGGGCGATATACAGCGCTATGCGGCCAAGGGATGCGGCAAAACCGGTCGCCAGGGCAAACATCAGCCACGCGCCGAGGCCGATACCGAGCGCGTACTGAGAGATCGCGTACATGGGGAGAACGATCGTCGTAGCGATGAACGCGAGGCGGACGGCCGATCCGGCAAGGTCGAACAATGCCGCACCTGGACGATATGACAGTCTCGAAGAGAAGTCCCGGATACCGCCGACAACGTCTTCGGTGAAAAACGAGGAGATATTCCGCACCACGGGGTTCGCACCCGACGATGCGTACAGGTCAGTGATCACGGCAGTGTCATTCGGGAATATCTCGTTGAGCCGCGTCCGATCCCAATCGCTCATGGAACCGATGATGATGAGCTTGCCGTTCTTGTATTCATACTTCGGGAATAATTCGTTGGTGCCTTTCCTGAAAGCGCTCCAGTTTGGCTCCCGGGGCTGCGACACGAGCGCTTCGACCTCGCCGTAGAGGTACGTCCTTTCGACGTAATTAAAGAAACGCGCCACCGTCGACTTATACAGCCCGTACAGGGCGCCGAGAGTGATCGCAGGAACGGCGGCGGTGAACAACGGCGTCAGGAACCAGAGGACGCCCGTACGCTCTGACACAATGGGCGGCGCGAACAACCGCCACAGGTTTTGCCCGACCGTTCCGATCTCCCGGCCCGTCCTGGGCTCTAAGATCAACTGACGCCGCAACGCCAGGGCGATCAGGATGAGGTTCGCCGACAAAGCCATCAGAACGCCGGGTATCCACCATATCATCGGCAGCGATGAGTAGAGTACCGGTATGCTGTGCGGCATCATCATCGTGAACAGGCCGATCAGGACGCTCAGGACAATATTCGCGGGGAACGTCGACAGGTTGATCATGACGTCGAGACGTTCGTGTATCCGCGGCGGGCCGTGGCGCTTCGTGTCGGAAACCGATTTCGATTGCAGGAGCTCGACCGCCCGGTCGTTTTGTCCGTATATCGCGAAGAGCTCATCGCGCTCGGCGTCCGTCATCTCTTCATCGTCCCACATCAGCATCAGGTATTGCTTGTCGCGGTCATAAGTGTATTTCCCCTCATGCCTCTGAAGGAAAGCCTCTAACGCAGGGTTGTAGGGCATCGCCTGCGCCTTGCGCGGCTCTTTTAGGCCGAAAAGGTTCATCAGCAGTTCCGTCGAACCGAGCGAGTGCCGTTTCACCTGATCGAAGAACGAAACGACGTCCTCGGGGCTCCCCTCTCCCCATCGCGCGAAGGTCGCAAAGGAACCACGGTACCCGAATTGGGAACCCTCATAGACCGCGCCGAGGTCTTCTGCGATGAACTTCGCGGGCTTTGCCGGGTTTGCCCATCCGCCGATAAGGTCAAGCATCTCTCTGCGGATAAAACCGTTATGGCCGTTGAACGGAGGGAATCCGATCTTCTGCCTGAGCGGCATCACGAATGACCAGAAGCCGCGTTCCGCGACGCTCTTGAACCGCGACAGCAGCGTCGCGTTGGGATTGGCCGTATACGACTCCATCTGGATCCATCCAAGGCGGTTGTCGTGGGCCATGTTGGTCAGTGCGCGCATCCCCGCATGGGCCGCATCTGGAGTGATGATCGTATCGGAATCGAGGATGACCAGATATTTGCCGATCGCCGTCTTGTTCGCATTGTCGAGGTTTGCGCCTTTCGTCTTGATACGGTCCCGCGCCGGCCTCGTGGAATAATCAAAACCATACATATTGGCAAAAACGCGCAGCCAGATATTTCTTGTAATTACGTTGGCCGCCGGCTCTCTCTTCCCCGCCGCTGTATAGAACGCCTCGATATTCTGCCGGAGCTCCGAGGGGGTGATAAGCCGGTCTAAGATCTGCTGCACCTGGTTGAGATCGCGCCGGTTGATCCCCTGTCTGTCGATCTCGCGATTCACCTGCGCCGCAAGATTTTCGATCGCGCCCGGATTCGCTCTGTCCCAGAGCCGCATGTTCTCGGCCGTGTCTCCGTCATTGCACATTTGCAGCTGAATGCGCTTGGCCGCGTCGAAATCGGCGCCGTTGTAGGCGCTATAGTCGCCGAGAAACCCTTCCCGGAGATGCATGGCGGACTGGAAAGTGGTCAGGAGCGTATTGAGCGGCGCGCTGGAGAAGGGCATCTGGATAGTAGCCGACGTCTTGTCTTTGATCATTTCCGCCTTTGACAGCTTCGGCGGCAGTTGGTCGCGCGTCCCCAGCGTGTGCGAGCCCCAGATCACAAAACCGATCGTCCCGAAATAGACCGAAAGCGTCGTCAGGCTGAGGTTCGAGAGGAACGTTATCGTATTCGGGACCAGGACCATCAGGAACCCGAGCGGGGACATCCCGCCGAGCAGTTTGCCGAAGATGAAGCGGGAAATAAGATCAAGATACCAGGGGGTCAGCGCATAGGTCAGCGCAAAGATGATAACTCCCACAAATAGATACGTGACCGTAAAGAACCGGTTCTCCACGACCCACATCGCGGGCCTGATCACCATCAGGTTGACGATATAGCTGACCGGGCGAATCGTAATGAGATGCAGCGCCCGGCCTACGGACCAGAAAGCCCTGTCTATAAGGTTACGGGGCGGCTGTTCAACGGACGGGGTTAAGGCCTGCGGTCGCAGATTGGTCGGTATCCGCGTCGCCGCCATCATCTGCGGGCCCATCGACTGCAGGAGGCTGCCTACCCGGTCAAGCTGTTCGGCCAGCCAAACGGCGCGCCTGCTGTCGAGCTGCAGTTGACTGACCCCAGCCAGCGTCGCTTTTGTTCTCGCCGCGTCGAATCGGTCCTTAATATCCTGGTAGTTCCGATAGTTCCTTTGCACCCTGGCTATGAAGTTGTACACATCGGACTGCCACGCCGCCCCCCTGTTATACGAATCGAGGAGCTGCCTGAACTCAGCCTTCACATTATCAACGTCACCGAACTGTCCGGTCGCCATCTTGCCGAGCCTATCGACCGTATCCCGGTATTCCTGGATCGGATGGACGATCATCGCCATCGGCGCGGTCACCGCCGCCGCGGGCGGAACACCCGCTGTTGGCACGGTCGGCGTCACTCCCGGCGGAGTCACCGAAGGGCCGCCCGGCACCGTCGGAGGCGCGGACGGAGGGCCTGTCGGCGGGACCTCCGCGAGTATCGTTTCAAGAGCGCTCGTTGCCGCGGCTATTTCGCCGGTCAGGAGCGTATATGCCGCCTCGACGCCGTCTGTTTTCTGCTGCAATTCCGCATCGATGGTGACGTTGGCCGTTTTGAATGAAGATGTATGCTCATTGAACAGAGCCGCGGCCTTATCCGCGAGCGCTTTGATCTCGCCGGTCAGCTTCGATGCTTCATCCCGCTGCGCAGGGGTCAACCCCGTCTTCGGCAACGCCGAGGCCCGCCCCATCACCGCGGCGAGATCTCGGCTCATGGCGATCAGCTGGTCATAGGCATTATCGGCGCCGGCAGCGAGTATCTTTTTGACGTCGATGAATCCGGCCGACGCTCCCTGTTTCACGCGCAACGGCACGGGCGGCTGCATTATGGGTTCCGCCGCGATCTTTTGCGTTTCCTCGGCCGAAAGGGGCTTCTCTTGCTCGGGAGCGGCAGGTTCTTCTTTTGCAGCAACCGTCACCGCAGGAACCGCTTCACCCGGAACAACCGGCGGCGCCACCGGGAGCGCGCTTTTCAGCTCCTCGAGCTTCTTTGCCGCCGTCATTACCTCGGCATCGAGGTTCATCAGCGAGGAAGCGACCAGGCGGTACGGCTCTGTATCCAGCGCCGCATCCGTCAGGTTGAAGGCAGGGCCGCGATAGACGTCAAGGAACCTCTTCAACGTCGACTCGAACTCGTCGCGCTTCTCGCGAGCATTCTTCATAAACAGTTCATACTGCTCGATATCATTCGGCTTCTCCGTAACAAGCAAGTCCAGCCTCGCAGGGACCCCCATCTCTTTATTGATACGCTCCTGAAGGACGGCCAGTTCCGCGTTGTATTGCGCCACGACGTCTGCGACCGGCGCCGGGGTTATTTCCGGCACAACCGGCACCTCGATTTTCGCGAGACGTTGCTTAGCCGCCGTCAAAGCGCCCTCGATCGCCGCGATAAGATCGCTGAGAGCTTTTCTCGCCGGCGTTTCGACAGCAAGGCCCTTGCCCGCGGAAGCATCCTTCGTTGCGTTATATCCGTCCCTGAACTCGCCGAGCGTCACTGCCAGCTCATCGACGTAGGCGAGCTGATCTTCCTGTGATGTTCCTTTCGACTGAAGGTCGTCAAGCTTCGCGAGGATCGTTTCCATGGCTGAGGCTTTTGCCGCCTTGTCGCCGAAAACGATCTCTCGGAGGGCTTCATCGAGCGCGTTATACGCATCGTCAAAGCTCTTCAGCGCGACTTCCAGCGCCTGCTTCTCGGCCGCCCCCCTGCTTTCCGGGGTAAGCGCTTCCTTCGCCTTCGCAAGTTTCTCTTTTACCGGTGTCGGCGCGCTTTCGATCAGCTTCTTGGGGAGCTTCTGGTCAACTGCTCCCTGCACCGCGCTGTTCAGCTCTCTCTCGATGGCGCTGATGCGCAGCTCGGCGTCGTCCCACAACGTCTTGAGGTCAGAAACCGCCCCGTCATCGATAGATTTTTTGGCCCTGTCGCCGAGATCCTCGAGCACGACAGCTGCGCTTCTATTCAACGCCTCGATCGCCTGTATATATGCCGCACGGTTCTTGCGCGCAGTTTCCCGGATCAGCTTCTGCCCCGCTGAAGCGAGTATCTGCTTGTAGACCGTCGCCACGTTCTGCAGCATGAACTCTTTTTCCTCGAGCTCTTTCTCAATGCTCTTTTTCGCCGCGAGATCGATATCCTCGGGCGTCAGGTTGTAGGTTATCCGCGCAATATCCGCCGCAAGAGCGAGGTCGCCCTTTATCTTGTCCAGCTTCGCGCGGGTTTCCGTGACGAACGTTTCCAGCGACTGGACGTCGAGCGCCCTTCGCTGAGCCGTGGGCTTTTGCTCTTTTATCGTCCTGAACTCCATCGTAATATCGCCGATAGCGGCAAGGCGTGCGGCAATGCCGTTGAGATTCTTCTGATAGCGCTCCTTCACCGCTGCCTGCGCGCGTGCGGCGCTGGCCTTCTTCTGGTTCGCGAACTCGCCCTGCGCCTTGTCGAGACGCTGGCGCAGCTGCGCGCGCATATCCGCCGCTTTCTGGACCTGCTGGTGCACGTCTTTCAAGCTGTCCGTCTGCCCTGGGGACACGCCTTCGATCGCGACCGATGCGGGAAGCTTTTCTATCTTCAAGAGGATTTGCACCGCCTCGCCGGCGATGCTGTTGCCTTCTGCGGCCTTCGCCGCCCAGTGTGCGGCAAGCGCGCCGTAGACATCCTCGCTGTCCGCGATCACCTTTGCGTAAGCTTCTTCTCCGAGCCCTTTGATAGCCTCATCCAGGAGAGCGGCTGCCGCTTCGGCCTGCGAATAGAGACTCTGCGCATCTTTTCCGATCGAGCGGTAATATCCCGCGCGCAGCGCCTCGACGGCGGCGGCGAGCTCTCCGCACCGCGCTTCTGCCTCGATATAATGCGGATCGGCGGGATCGCGCATCTTCGCCTTCATTATCTCGATCTCCGCGTCGGCGACATCAAACTTGGTCTTGATGGCCGCGAGAGCCGCATCGATCTCATTCTGGACAAGAGCGGCTGTTCCCTTTACCGCGCCGGATATTTTCTCGATTGCCTCTTTGTTCAGCTCGTAGTTATCGTCAAAATCTGCAGCCGCACACGCATCGATGCTCATCTGTATCGACAGGATCGTCTTCGACTCCGCCTTTGTCCTGGCAACAAGCTCCGCGAGCTGCGCATCGATCGCCTTGCTGCGCTCCTCTTCTCTGGCCCTCTTCTCCTCTTCTATCTTCTGCCTCTCGGCAAGCTCCGCCCGCTTTTCCGCCTCTTTCGTCAGCTCGATCTGCAGCCGCGCGTCGGCGACAAACGCGTCCGCTTCGGCGAGCATCTTGCCCATCTTGCTGACCGCAGACCTGCGGTCCTTCTCCACCTTATGGACGATCCCGCCGATCTGGCGGACGCCCTTTGCCGCGGCCGCGAACTCCTGCGCATACTCGACCTGCGCCTTCGCATCGTAAGCGCCGGCTTCTGCAAACATCCGCCGCAGCTCTGCCGCCATCCCCTGCGTGCCGTCATCGCTGATGATCTCTTTGAGGATCTCGGCTTTTTCCCGCGACTGCTTTGCCTGACGGAACCGGTCCATGGCGGATTGCAGTTCCTTGCGCTTTTGCGCCATGCCGGCATCGTACGTCTTCAACGCATCCAGCAGCGAGCGGCCTTTCGTTTTCGCGTTGATCATCATCGCCTTCAGGCCGGTCGCATGCTGCACCGTTTGATCGACGCGCTCCTTTGTCGCATTCAGGCTCTTTGACACCTTCTCCGCCATATTCTTCGACATCGCTTCGTACGTATTGAGCACGCGCTGGAGATCGGGCCTGGTCACGAGATCACCGGCCGCGTCTAAGATCACCTGCATATTCTTCTTCCGCTGCTCGACGGCTTTTTCGAACGCGGCGGCCGCCGCCCTGTATCCGTTGAGTATCTGGAGCACCAGCGTGTTCTTCACCTGCAGCGAATTCGCCGACTCGCACTTGATCGCCGACTCCCGTATCGTTTCGAGAGCCCTGCTGACGTCCAGCATCGCCTGGGCAAAGCTCGCGTCGACCGCGCCGATATCCTCGCCGAGCTTCGTTATGGATTCGCCCTCGGACTTCCTCTTGCCGGCCTCGCGTATCCTGAGAGCTTTCTGCTGTTCGCGCTCGGCAGTCGCCTTCTCATAATTCGCCTTCTGCTCTGCATCGATGAGCAGCTCGAAATAAGCGCGCCCCGCCTTGTCCAGCACCGGCATGGTATCTTCAAGCAGCTTCTCGAGCTCACGCTTCTCTTTGCTGTTCGCGTCTTCCTCTTTCAGTACCGTCCCCGCGATCGCGGCGCCGTATTCCCGAAGCGTCTTCTCATAGGCCTGTTCGGCCGTGAGCACGTGCGTTTCCATCTCCTTGAGCATCTTCTGCGCTTTGTAATCAATGACCTTTTTCTCAAAGTCTTTCATCACGTCGCGCAGATTGCCGAGGAGCGTTACGATCTGCGTATAGTATTTTTCGCGATCCGCCGCATACTCCTTCGCATACCGCTCGTTGAGCGCGGCGATCGTCCCCTCGAGCGCCTTGACGCGCTCTTCAAGCCCTTTCGCCGCCGCTTCGGCATCGACAACGCCCTTGGCCTTCGCGACGCTGACAGCCGAGCTCAACGCCGCGCGTATCGCACCTGCCTCCGTCGCGGCCTGCTTCAATCCCGCTTCCCTCAGTATATTGTCTTTCGTCGTTTCATACGCCGCGGCAGGATCCCCGGCCTGCTCGACGCGCGCCCCTATTGCGCTCAACTCCTGAGTCAGCGCCGCCGTTGCCGCCTTAAGCTCGAGATCTTTTTTGATGTCGTCTCTGAGCAGGTTCTGCATCCATTCGAAGATATCCCGGGCGCTCTTCACCCGCTCTTTCAAATTCGAGTTGTAGAAAGCCGCCTCGCCGATCGGCAGATTCTTTTCCTTTTTGACCGCGGCGACAAAAGCTTCGACTGCTGCTTGCGCATTAACGAGCTTTTCGGCGAGCTCTTTCTGCACCGCCTCGGATAACAGCTCTTTCCTCCGCTCAAGTGTCGTCGCGCGGTCCTCGAATTCCCGGTCAATGGCGAGTATGCGGTCGGACGGTATGACGCTGCCGGTCTCCTCATATTTGGCAAGGATCCGTCTGGAAGCGAGCGCCTGCACCAGCCTGCTCATTATGGCGCGCCTCCCCTTGATCATCGCCTGCAGCGCCCCCGACTCCTGCGCCACCGCATCGCGATAATCGGCCATCTTCGGATCGGCAACCGCCGCGTCGACAAGCGACTTCTGCGTTGCTTCTGCCGATTCGATGATCCGCATATGTTCCGATATCTTCTCGTCGCTGAGGGCCGCTTCCATGCCGCCCAGGTCGCTCGCGGCGTCCGCCGCATCCTGCAGAAAATCGATAGCCGCCAGCGAGCCCTTGATCTTCGTGACCGCAGTATCGAAGGACTCCTTTGCGCGCAGCGCATCCTGCATCCCGGCAATGCCGGCGATGCGGTCCGCCTTCAGCGCATCGAGCGCATCCTTCGTCATGAATACGTCCTGCCCTTTGAACGCGTCGGCCCGGGCCTGATCGATGGCCGCCGCTATCTTGTTCTTGAGGTCCTCAAGCACGGCGACGTCGCCTGTTTCGAGCGTCTGCTGATGGAAGGCGGCGAGCTTCTGCTCGTGCAACGAACGAAGGTGTGCCGTGACGGCCGACACGCCATCCTGATAGGCGCGCGTATACGCGTCGGCATCCGCGAATATGTCTACGTCGCTCCGATTCATCTCTATATGGGAGATCAGCGCGTCTCCTGCGGCTTTAACGGCTTCAAGCTCGACCCCGGTCTGCACCGAACTCTGCAGCTTTTCCAGCGCTTCTCTGTATTCCTGCTGTTTAATAACGATGAGGTCTCCGGCAAGCTTTTCGAGCATCCCTCTGTTCGCTTGAACATCAGTCTTCGCGTCCGCCTCGTCCTTCGCGATCTCGGCGAGCACCGTATCCGTCATAAAGGCCTTCAATTCGGGATACACCGCGATCAGGTCAGCTGCGTCGCGCTGCAGCGTGGCAGCATTGTTCTTATTCGTGACGACACGTTCATCCAGCGCTTTCCCGGCTTCTTCAAGGTCCTTAAGCAACTGCTGAACGCCTGCGGCAGGATCGCTCGCAATACCGATCTTTTCCTTTCGGCTCACCGCCTTATTGAGCGCATCTTTCAATGTCGTGATGCGCACGGCGACCGTATTGACGCCAACGCGCGCCGCGGAGACATCTGACGAGTATTTCTGAGCCTTTTCCTTAAAGCTTTCGATATGTTTCATATCATCGGCTGCCTTCTGCGCAACGCCCAGACGGAGATCGTTCAGTTTTGCCGACACCGCCGCTTGTCGCGTCATCACCTCCGCGCTCGCGCTCATCACCGCCTGTCTCAGCCCGCGCAGCTGCTCGGCGAGCTGCGGGCTCTGCCCGATAACATCCTTCTCGGCCTGTTCTATCTTGTCGATCTCCTTCGCGAGCGCGGCGACATCATCGGCCGCGGCCCTGGCCGCCGCCAGCGCCTGTGCAACCGCGGCGGTATCGAGCTCCTTCAGCTTCGCATCTCGAGCGAACGCATTCGGGATCTTCGCAAGCTCCGGCTCCCAGCCTTCAACCGGAGGCAGGCCCTTCATCGCTGCAGCCTTCTTTTCCTCAGAGAGTTTTCGTATCCTCGCGGCGTCAAGGCGGACAGCGTCGATACGGCCGGCAATAGCTGCAACCTTTTCTTCGATGGCGGCGACAGCCGCTTCGCGCTTGCCGACCTCTTCGCCGATCTCCTTCTCGCGATCTTCCACATGCTTCTCCCGGGTGCTGATAAAGCTGCCGGCTTCCGCGACCTTTTCTATGGTGCGTGTGCCGTCGAACCTGATGGCATCTATCGTCTGCCTGAACGTTTTGACCGTTTCGCTCAGGTGCGTGCGGGCATCGTTTACGTTGTTTCGCATATCGCCGGCTGCCGCTTTTTTCTCAGCATAGTCCTTCTTCCCGTCATACCCGCTGACCGCAGTATCGACGCTTTTGAGCATCCCATCGATAAGCTCAAAGTCCTTTTCGGTCTGGCCGGCAATATCCGCGATGCGTCCCCATAGTGCGTCAAATTCCTGCGAAATAGCCTCGTAGTCGCGGTCCATGAGACGTACGTTCTTGTCGGCTGCGGCGATGCGTTCATTCTGCGCCTGCTCGCTTGCTGTCAGGGCGGCTTCAGCCTCCATCTGCATGGCGGCGCGCTCGACGAGCGCGGCAAGGTCAGCAAAATTCTCCTGCAGGGCCGTTTCACGGATCATCTGCAGGTGCTCTTTGACGTACACCTCCAGCTGCGCGCGCACGTTACTGAGCGTGCTCCGAGCCGCTTCAAGCAGCTTCCTCTTCTCAGCAAGCGTTTTCTCAGCGCCGAATTTCGCCTGCAGATCGTTGATCTTCTTCAGAGACACCTCGATCTCGCCGGTCTGCTCCTTGAACGAATTCAGCACCACCGCGACGCTTTCGCCGAGCTCCTTCAGCCTGGCCTCGAGTACGTTCAGCTTTGCCGTTCTATCGGCTTGCACCGCCTTCGCTGCAACCGCCCCGGCAACCGCGTCCAGTTTCATTTCGGAGAGCGCGGTCCGGCAGGCATCAACGATACCGGCCGTCCCCTCGTCGATCTCGATCAGCTTCTGATAGGTCCGGGTAATCCCCGCTACGCCGTCGTCAGCCGCGCTGACCGCCGCATCCTTGTCTTTCTCGACCTCGATGGCCCCATTCTCAATTTCCTTAAGAAGGTCCGCCTTGCCTTTGATCGAAGTCGCCCGGTCGAACTGAACGCCCTGCCATTCCAGCGCGCGAACCTTGGACTCCAGAACCTCGATCTGCTGCGCCAGGGCTGCTTGAATCGCGGCGGCGGCGGCGCGCACATCGTCGCGCTTCTCGATCAGTATCTGCAGAGATTCTGCGTCGAACCCGGCGACCCGGTCGCCGCCTTGTATTGTTTTATCCTCGAGCTCGTTCTTCTTCTTATCGATCAGCTCCGCGATGTCTTTGAGGCGCGCGACGGCGGCATAGGTCTGCTTCAAGCCCTCGAGCTTCCTTTCGGCCTCTTTGAAGACGGCGGGAAGCAGCGTGCGGGCACGGTCTACCTTTGTCTTTATCCCGAGATAGACCGCGAGCTTCTTCGATGCGTCAGTCAGCGCCGCGTGCTCTTTGACGCCGGCCTGTATCTCGGCGACGATCCGGTTGAACTCCGCGACATTGACGTCTTTTTCATACTCATTCATGATCTTGGCGATCTCGGCGTCCATCGCGGCCCTGTCATCGCCGATCGCGGCGATATTACTGCGCAGCTCCTGAGCCGCCGCTTCACCTTTTCCTATCTTCTCGTCAGCCTGCTTCTTTTCCGCATCTATCGCCTTTTTGGAAATCTCAACAGCCGCCTTCGCCTCTGCGATCTCCATCATTTCCGGCCGTTTTGCCGCAAGGTCGTCCTGCGCTTTCAAGGCCGAAGCGTACGCCTTGTCTGCAATCGCACGCGCCTGCGAAACGAGGTGCTCGACGCCCTTGAGCAGATCCTCTTTCGCGGCGTACGTCTGAGCCTTTTCGTACAGCGCCTTTGACCGCTGGATAGAATCCAGTATCCGGTCGAGAGCGGCGAGATCTCTCCTGAACGCATCCAGGGCGCGTTCCGAGAAACGCACGAAACGCCCGGCCCCGGCTTCGAGCTTCGCGACTGCTCCCTCGACCTGCTTCTGCATATCTTCCGCTTTTGCGATGCGGCGGGATTGCGCTTCCTGCTTCTTCGCGATATCGTCGCGCGCATCCGTGAACTCTTTTTTCGCCTGTTCGAGACCGGCAACATCAGCGAACCGGTCACCCGTCTCGAGAGCGTCGATCCCGGATCTCGCGCTCGCGACGATCGCCTTGAGCTTGTCCAGGAGCCCGCTGATACCGTCCTGCGATTCTTCCAGCACTATCTTTTTGTCCCCGATAGCACCCTTCTTCGAGACCACGTCCAACAGTTTCGCGGCGCCGGTTAGCGGCGCATCGATCTCCCTGTTCACCTCGCCGGTGAACGTGTTCCGCAGTGCGCCGACGGCCTGTGTCAGCTCCGCCATCTGCATGGCGATGCGCGCTTCTTCGGAGGCGATCCGCTCCTTTTCGGCCTCCTGGTCTTCCTGCATATCCGCCTGCACGGACGCCATCTCTCCGATCACGGCCTTATTCTTTTCATCGACAAGTTTCATTTCCGGAGCGATCGAGTCAACCGAATCCCGCACGTCGGCTATCTTCAGATCCTCGGCAGGAATACCCTTGCTGATCGCCTCAAGGCTAGCGAGAGCGGCGTCGTAGGCCTCCTTCGAGGCTTTGGTAGCTTTCCCGATCGCTTCGGCGACACCGTCAAGATACTTGACGCGCGACTGGAGAGCCTCCCTGTCCGCAATTGGGGTCATGGTGAAATCGGTATTCAGCGCATCGACACTATCGCGCCCCTCGATGATCGCGGCGGAAGACGCCTGACTGAGCATCTCGAGGAGCTTCTGTTTCTCGTCGCGGATCTTCTCGAGCGTCGCGCCAAGGCCGGCTATCCGTTTCTCGACCTGCCCCAGCAGTTCCTGCGCGTCGCCGATCGCCCGCTTCACCCTGGTCTCCTCGCCGGCCAGATACGCGGCCACTTCAGTCTCTTTTTTCGCCACATCGCCTGCGCCGATCACCTCTTTGTACGACTCGCGAGCATCCGCCAGCGTGCGGTTCGCCTCGGTGAGCGCTTCCGTCAGCCCCTTCGATGAGTCGTCGCTCAGCTTTTTAAGTGCATCCAACACCTTCTTATAGTCATCAACGCGTGCGGCGGCGTCGAACGCCTTTCTCTCTGCATTGACCATTTCACCCGTAACGCAAGCGCCCACCGCGCTCGCAAAGGCCGCCTGTAACTTATTCAGCTGCTCGACCGCATCGCCGATCAGCTTTGCGATGCGAGCCTCTTCCTGCGTGACACGTTCTTCATCGTCCTTTTGCGCCGCCAGCATCCGCGCATGGACCGTTTCCTTTTCGTCTATCCTTCTGCCCGCGGCATCGTTGATGCCGCCGATCCCGTCTCCCAGCGAGCCCAACGCAAGGCTGACCTCGGATATCTTCGCGTCTTCAGCGGAAATGGCATTCTTGAACTTTTCGACGCTTTCCGCGGCGATGTCATACGAGGCCTTTAGTGCGGTGCGTGCGTTCTTGACCGCGTCTGAAACGCCGGCCAGGTATGCCAAGCGGCTCTCCAAATCTTTTCTATCATTGACGGTCGCTTTATCGAACGATTCCCGGTCCGAATCGACTTTCGCCAGCTCTGGATTGACCGTCTCATTGATATCGCCCCGTAATGCAGCTTCAATCTTCTTTCTCTCGTCTTCGATCGCCGCAAGCGTCTTCCCGAGGTCATCGATCCGTTTCTGTACCTGCCCCAGCAATTCCTGCGCGCTGCCGATCGCTCTGGCGATGCTCTCGTTCCTTTCTTTAAGATACGCGCTCACCTCGGTCGCCTTGGGCGCAACCTCGGGCTTCGTGTAGACTTCCTTATAATCCTCGCTTGCCTTGGTCAGCGCGGAATTGGCGTCGTCCAGCGCCTTCGTGACGGCCTTGGTCGATACCTGTATCTGCGACTGAACTCCATCCAGCACTTTATTGAGATCCAAAATACTTGCGGCAGCATTAAAGTCGTTCTTGCCGGCAGCGACCAGCCCGTCAGTGATGCACAGCTCAACAGCCCGGTCGAAAGCTTCTTGGATCGCGCCCAGCTGCTCAACGGCAGCCCTGACCTGCAGCGCGATGCGCTCTTCCTCTTTCCCTATCCGCTGGACGTCGGCTTCGTGCGCGTCGAGCATCGCCTGACGAACGGTATCCTTGCCCTGCACCGCCATCTCCGCGTCGCGCTTGAGGCCGTCAAGTGCCGTGCCGATATCGGCAACCGCGACGGCAATCTCGGATATCCGGTCGTCCGCGGGGGCGATCTCGCCGGAGAGTCCCGTCACGCCGGCCTTTGCGGCATCGTAGGCCCTGACTATCTCCCCGCGCGCATCCCTGATCGCCTCCGTCGCCCTGTCAAGGTAGGCAAGGCGCATTTCCAGGTCCTTTCGCTCCTTGACCTCCACCCCGCTGAAATCGTTGTTACGGCTGTCGACCTGCGCAAGCAGCGGATTGACCTTATCGGTCATCGCTTTGTTGTACTCGCCGACCAATGCCTTTCTCACAGCAGCTATTTTTTCGAGCAATGCGTTAAGATCGCCGATCCGCTTCTTCGACCGTTCCGAAAGCTCCCTCATCTTCCCGATCGATGACTCCAGCTCCTCCTTCTGTTTATTCAGGTGCCCGGTGATTATGTTGCGCATCTCGACGACCGCGGGTTCCCCGGAAACATCGCCGAACGACTTAAGGGCTTCATCGATGGCCGTATTGGCATCCTTCAACGCCCTAGCAAGCGCTTCCGCCGCCGTATCCGCGAGCCGGTCCGACTTCGCACGCAACTCTTCATACTCCTTTATAGAGGCGGCTCCGTCATACGCTTTCGTCTCGGCAGCGACATCAACCGCCGCTGATTTCGCCGCTTCGCCAAACCCGCTCCGTATCGATTCAAGCTGGGCAACCGCGCTGCCGACCCGCTTCTGAACGCGAGCGGCTTCGGCGTCAGCGACCGCCTTTGCGTAATCCGCCACGAACGCCGCAGGGTCGTTCTTGAGCCGCCCGGCAACGTCTCCCATCGTGCGCAACACACCGGCATCGGTAAGCGGATAGCGGGTCAGCGCCTCGCGGTAGGCGGCGAACTTTCCCGGGGAGGCGAGCAGTTCGTTCAATTGTTCGGGCGTCACGGCCCCGGACCGCGCGATCGAGGCCAGATTCCTGCCGACAGTCGCGTACGCGGCCTCATCCTTACCCGCGATCTCACGAGCTATCCGGTCAACGGCAAGCACCCGGGTAGGGCTGATCCCCGCCCATAATTCCATGCCCTTTATCGGCAGTTTGTCTATTGATTCGACCATCATCGCCTTTAATTCCTCGAAATTCTTCTCGTTCGCGATCGAAACGACAACGACCGTCGGTTCGTCCATGGCGTCGCGGAACCACTCGAAAGTGACAGGCAGGAAAAGTATATCCTTATTGTCGCCGCCGAAGCTGATACGGTCATAACTGAAGCTGATCCCCTTGATGTTGATCTCGTAATTATCGATGAGCTCCTTCTTTTCCTGCTCGGTCAGCGTCTCGTCCGAATCGATCAGCCGCTTGAAATTCTCGAAGGCTTGCGCGTCAAGAGCATCGGCCCCCTTACCAAATGTGGCTGCGTACTGATCTCCCAATTCTTTCTTCTTCGCGAACAGCTCGAGCACTTCCGCCTGTTTTTCGGGCGCGACACGCAGAGACGATACTATCTCCTCTCCCGACCTATTCTCGTTAGACCACATCTTGAGCGCTTTCCGCGCGAGCACGCCGCCCATCTTTTCGGTTATCTGCTGATCGATCTCGACAATGCTCTTCTTGATCTCGTCAAATGCCTTCTTGTCCTTTTCGCTCATGACGCCCACCTTCATCAGGTCGGCCACGATCTTCCATTTGCGGAGCAGGAACCCGTCAGCCCACTGTTCGATCGGCTTCACGGCGGTGAGAAGCTGAGGAGCAAGGCGCGTCCCGATGCGGGCAATGATGTCGTCGAACGGCGAGAACTCGTTCATCATCAGGGAAAGGTATGGAGTTTCGGCGCCGAACTGCGTCATTCGCGGCGATATGACGATATAGGTCACGCCCTTCTTCGCAAGCTCCTCTGTCATCCCCTTTGTGTGGAAACCGCCGGTGACCAGAACCGCGATCTTGGTCTTGGATCGGTCCATCGCGCCGAGCGTGTTCGCGACGATCGCCTTGTCCCGCTTGTTAGACGTGATATAGAAGCTTTCAAACGCCGTCATGCTGTCGCCTGAACTGCCGGCGCCGGGGGCGATCTTGACAGGTATCGAGCGGCGTCCCGCTTCGCCGGTGATATACTTGATCAGCGACCCGGGTGTTATCCCGTCCTTGTTCTGCGCGTAATAGCGGTACTCGTCGCTGGTCAGCTCGAGCTTCACGAGATTATTGAGGATCCGGTAATCCTTCATCGCTCCGTCAAGCTCGCGCTGCTCTTCGTTCTTGATGTACGACGCCTTCAGCGAATCAAAGAGCGAATCCGTTTCAACGGCAAGCGCGCTCTTGTCGATCTGCTTGTAAAGATCGACGAGCGTCAGGTATGCGCTCAGGTCTTTGAACGAGGTGATATCGGTCCCCGACTTCTTGAGCAGGTTCCTGAGGATCTCGTAATACTCGATCGAGCTGATCTGCCCGAGCCGGAACTCGAGGCTCTTCGCGACAAAGAAAGCCGCGTCCTGCTTGCTGAGCACGGCGGAAAGCTTCTCGGTCAGGAGGATCCGCTCGAAATCCACCTTCCGGAAATCGATGCCCCCCTCCATTTTCAGGATCTTTCGGACCAGCTCGATGTTCCGCTTGTCGGCGATGCCGATCTTCTGCTTCTCCGCCATGCGGCACAGCACGCCGCAAAACTCGGTGATTGACAGCGTCCCTGCGTCAAACTCGCTCTTCTTCGCCAGCAGTTCGTTCATCTCCCGCGAAAAGACCTGCTTGGAAAGAGCACCTATAGCGGATGCGATCCCGCCCATCTGCGAGAGCATCTCCGGCTTCACCTTTTGGGCCTTGCGGAAATTCAGCAGGTTCTCGACGTAGAGAGGCCGCTCTTCGATTCCGTACAGGAGCGACGGCTGTCCCGTTTCGATTGAGTACGCCTCGGGGCCGGTCAAAAACCCTTTCTTCATGAAATAATCCGTCAGGCCGCGCCGCACATCCTTGTCGGGATACGCGATGTAGGGGGCCGTGTTGAGCTTTCCCGCCGCGCCTTCAAGCGCGATCAGCTTCACCGCAGGCCCTATCTTGCTGGCCTTGATACTCTTCAATATCCTGACAAGGTTCGTCTGGGCCTCGTAATTGGCGTGCGAATCCTGAATATGGATGATCACCTTCTCTTTGCCGCCGACGAACTGCTGCGAGACCGAGCCGAAACTTTCCGAGACGGCAGACTTGATGCTGTTCAATATCTCGTCTCCGGACACGCGCGATAGATCGAAAGCGGCTGCTCCCTCTGTTGCCACAGCCGCCGGGACCGCCTGGCGTTCAACGGTATTAAAACCCGCCGCCCACACCAGATTTTCCGAAATGAATGCGAAGCATACGGAAACGGTCACTACCTGAAAAAACAACTTGTATTTCTTGTAGATCAGTTGCATATATCACCATTTATTTTATTTAGAAAATTATGCATAACTTTCGCTTTCTGAAAAGATTATACCCCACGAATATCGATTTGTCAAGGGGACGGCGTTTTTTTTCAAAAAATGACAAAAGAAGAGATTTCTTAAGAAATGGTATGTGCAGGGGATAAGATCAATAGCTATAGGTGAAGAGCGCCTCCCTATATTAATGAAGGCGCCGGATGCGAGCAGACAAAGAAGTGCCGTCCGTCAGGACAGCCTTACTATTCCAGTCGAATATCGTCTACCCAAACGATCGAGTCCATTAGCGGAGGCTGAGATTTCATCCCGACCATGAACTTTTTGACCTTGTCCATGTTAACTTTTCCTCCCGACTCCTTACTGCCATACTTTACCACCGAAAAGTCAGGTGTATTAAAATAGAGCACTATTGGCTTCCAACCGGTTCCTTCCAACAGGATGGGCCGGCTCTCAAGTATGTTACCTGCGTTGTCAACGATTCTTATGAACATTGCGTTCGAAGAATTGTCAGCATAGAGCCAAAACTTAAAGGTTGAGTACTTGCTCCAGTCCTGGGGAAGCATAAATAAGCGAGTAGTAAAGCCTTCTGCTCTTATAAACTGCTCCTCTTCCTGCTGTACCTGGCCGGCCGCAGCGCCCTGAGCCGTTGAGATCACTTGGTCGGTTATAGCCAGCGACTGTTTCTGTTGCGAAGATGTCGTCTGTATATCACCGGAAACCATCTGGTCGATCTCTTTCTTCGTCTTTTTCTTCTCGTCTTTCTTCGGGATGAATAGCAGCCGCATCGACTTCGTTCCCTCTTTTGCGCGGTTGAACTCGAGGACGCGGGTAAAGACGCAGTCTTTCTTGCGGATCTTGTTGTCAAGGTAGCCGGTGATGAACTTCGGCATCTCGTACTCGAAGTTATCGACCCCCGGGGTGAAATAGAACAGCGGCTTCATGTCCGCCTTCTCGGCATAGACAACCTCGTTGGCCTTCTCAAGGTCATCGATATCTCCCGTCATGATAAACGGATTGAACTTTAATTTCGCATAGATATACCAGCCGGTCGATGAAATGCAAAGCGGCTCATCCTGCATCTGCCAACCGCCGTACGGCGGCGTCCCCGGGTTGGACGCGTATGGCAGCCCCTTTGTGCCGGGATGGATCGGGCTGTCGGTCAGCGCCTTTTCCAGCTCGCCGAGATAGAAATCCCCGTCGCCGACACGCCCCGCCTGATAGCACGAAAGAACCATCTGCCCGGTCCCCTCGAACCAGACCGCATCCTTATCAGGAAGCGGCGTCTTCTCGTACGTGCTCCCGAAGTCGACCCCTTCGACCTCGATGTCCTTGAATTTATAATATTTTTTGCAGTGCGCGACCTTCTTGACGAAATCGAGCGATACCGCGTATTCCTTGCCGAGGCTCATGATCGGCCATGTCGCCACGTCGGTCGCGAAGTTCGGGTCGTAGCGGCCGTTGGTAAAATGCTTTTCCTCCGGGACCCATGTGCAGGCATCGAGCCACCCCTTGATCTTCCGGGACATGTGCATATACTTCTTCTCGCCGCTCAGCGTGCTGAAATCCCTGAGCGCGGAGAAGGCGTCGACGTTGTGCTCGGTGCTCATCCAGTAGAAGGGTTCTTCCATGCCGCCGGTAAGCCCGCCTTCGATCCCTTCCAGCCAGCACATCCAGTCGGCGATCGCCGTCCCCAGCTCCATATACCGTCGGTCTTTTGTCTTGTAGGTATAATAGTTGATCGCCGAGAGGAGCCATGCGTTCGGCCCGACGGCGAAGTGATAGGCAGCGCGCGACCCGGTAGCCAGATACATGTCCGCAAAACCGATAAAGCGGCCGACGGCGAGCTGTTCCTTGTATTTCTCGACGAAGAAATCCAGCACCTTCTGCGCGCGCGGGACGTCGTCGAAGAGCAGATACACGAAGACCGCAAGCGCCTGGTCGTACACGAAACAGATGCCCTCGGTCCCTTCCCGCGTCGACGCCAGGCCTGTCTGATGCTGGACAGCGCAGAACCACTTATACGCCTTGTAGAGATCGCTGTCCTTGTCTTTTGTCAGTTCGTACTCGACCGCCACCGCGGGCGAAGCTGCGGCGGCCGCGACGGCCGCTGCGGTAACGAGTGTCAGAAAGAACGTGCGCATTTTCATAATCATCTCCCGCCTTTACCGTGAGAATTCAAGGTCGTCCACGTATATCGTGGCGCCTCTCGCGTTCCCGACGTTATCGCCGACCTCGATCCCGACTGCAACAAGCTGCGTCAGGTCGAGCGGCCTGTTCACATACCCCTCAAGCTTCTGTTTTACTTCGCTTAAATTCAGAACGATCTTCTTCCATTTCCCTTCCGCCTGGTCCTCGTCGGGGGTAAAGATCGTAACCGGCATGTAGTTCTCGGCTTGCAGGTCGCGGAAGATCACCTTGAAGCGCTCACCGCCCTTTACCCCCTTGATCCAGAACGAGAAATAGAGGTATGAGCTGACGTTGAGCGGCTTGATCCCGATCGGGTCCTTGGTGATGTCCGTGACCGGCCCGAGGTTTATTGAAAAGCATCCCCAGTTCTTTTTCGATCGGAAATCGTTCATCAGCTTGAACGATCCGCACCCCGAATAGACGTTTTTCGGGTCGAACTGCGGATCGAAGACGCCGACGCGCCGGCTCCCCGGATAGGCGGCGCCCCACGCTTCCTCTTTTGTGTTGAGATAGCAGCTCGGCGTCGATTCGAAATCGGCAACAATGATCCTGCGGCCCCTGTAGTCGCTGCCCGTCTGCGTGGCCACGTCGCTGGGCTCAAGATTCAGCTTGTCGATCGCATACGCAGCGGCTGCAGACGCGACCAGAAGCCCTATGACAAACCATTTTTTCATCGCTCGGTTCCCCCGTGGATGCGACACGCGGCGCGCCGTATGTCGCGGATTACGAGTTGCTGTTACTGCGCCTTATCTTCCTGTTTGGGGACAACTTCATATTTCGCCCCGTCCGCGTCCTGCGTCTTCGAGAAGTAGACGTCGTCGAGAAAAAAGATATTGCCTTCCGCGTTGCCTACGTTGTTCCCCATCTCCAGCCCGATCTGGTCGAGCACCGACAGGTCGACATAATCGATGACAAGCCGCAACGGTATCACGATCTCCTGCCACTCCGTCGTGATGCCGGCCGGGACGCAGTTCACCGCGCACTGCGGGAAATAGTCCTGCGCGTGCGCGTCACGGAAAAAGACGCGGAACTTCTCGCCGCCCCGGTCGCCCTTCACCCAAAAGACAAGGCTCTTGTACTTGCTGACGTCGAGCGACTTGATCTTCACCGGGATAACTTCGGCGTCGACCAGCTTCCCCAGGTCGAGCGAAAACGTCGACCAGCGCACGCGCTCGCGCGCGTACCCGTTGACGCACAAAAACGACTGCTCGCCGCCGTGCACGTTCTTTTTCGAGAAGCCGGGGACCTGCTTGCTGTAATACCATCCGTGCGGAACGTCGCGGTTATCCCAGTCGGGCTCCGCGGCGCCAAAGACGCCTACGTTGCCGCCGAGGTTGTTCGGATAGCTCTCGAAATCGGCGACGACGATCCTCTCGGGAAGCTGCTCATACGGGATCGTGCTTTCTGGTTTCGCCTGCTCGCGCTCCTTCATCTCCTTCTTGAGCTTCTTCTGCGCGGTGCGCGCATTCTTATCTCCGGGCCGGTTCCCTTCCGCAGACCCCATGTGCGTGTCCTGGCTTATGGCGAAAGCGATCGCGCCTCCCGCAAGCAGCGCCGCGCACACCGACAAAGAAACGATCGTTCTCATGCTCATGTGTCACCTCTCGGTTTTTAACTCATTACGGTAACAGCCGTCTAACGTTATGACGGACAACACGTCGTAATGTTCGATATTACGGCCAGTCTTTGCGCTCCCACGCGACATGCCCGTCGGAGTAGACCACGTTAACGCCGTGGTTGTGGGGATAATGCGAGGCCGAGCTTCGGCACATGAAAACCGGTATCGCCCCCGTCCCCTTGTCGCCGCGCGCGGTCGGCGGCGCCTGCGGCGCATTCTGATAAATGATCGTCGGATTCGTCCCCGGGCCACCGCCGTCGTACGCGTTATTATAGAGGTCGTAATAATAATAATAAGAGCCGGTCGGTGCGTCGGACATCGGACGGGTGCATTTAAAGATCTCGTCTTTTTTCGTCCCGATGTAGGTGCCGAATTTCGCCCGGAAACCGTTCGTCGCGTTCTCGGGGTCATTGTTATTCAAGTACGGATAATACCCGCGGTAATCGACCGCGTATGCGTTGATCGCGAACGACAGCTCCTTCATCCTGCTCGCGCACTGCGTCTTGAACATCGCCTGCCGCGCCGCGTTGATCGCCGGCAGCAGCATCCCGGCAAGCACGGCCATGATGCCGATGGCGACCAGCATCTCGGTCAGCGTGATCCCTTTTTCGTTCCCGAACGTCGCATGCCGCATAACGAATATGAAAAAAAGGCCCCCTCTGAACGCGCACGTCCAAGGGGGGCCTCCCTTATCTGCTACCTGTCTACGATGCCGCTCCGCCCGAACGCGCAGTTCTCGCACATCTTGTCGTTATGGATCTGCGGTTCCCAGAAGGTCATCACGTCGACGATCCCGCCCGCGGTGCGGGTAAAGAAGTTGATGCCGCCCCAGCACAGGTTATCCCACGTTTTCCAAAAACCCGCCTTCTCATTCGCGCTGTCGACCGCCGCGGCGCCGATCTCGCATGTGCCGAACGCCGCGTTGGAAATACCCCTGCCGAGCCGCCCCGCCGCCTTGTTCAGGTAGTTAGGCGACATCGCGTTCCCGCAGATAACGCACTTCAGCTTCGCGGGAGGCTGGGGGGCTGCCGCGACCGGCTGCGCCGCTTCCGTCTTCGAGACCGGCGTACCGCCGACATCGCCGCCGCCGGCGTACGCCAGGCCGGAGACTGCTACGAATCCCGCAACCGCAACCGAAACGATGAGCGTTCCCTTCATACAGGTTCTCCTTTCGTTGCCTGTTATCAGAAAAACTGTTAATGATCAATTTACGTGCGCGTTATGAGATGTGATGATACCATACATACGTTAAATCGCAAGAGAAATTCGGCGGCTGACCTATGATCGACAGGAACGCATTGATCGAATTCATGAAGGCCGGCACGTACCGGCCGATGAAAAAGTGCGCCCTCGCGCGGGCGCTCCGCGTCGCCGGGAACGCGCGAAGCTCTTTCCGCAAGCTCCTCAAGAACCTCGAGGAAGACGGCACGATCGTCCGGATCAAAAAGCATTACTACACGCTCCCGGAAGACGCGGGTCTGATCGTGGGGACGCTCCGCGCTAACGAGAACGGCTTCGGGTTCGTCGTCCCCGACGACGAAAAGCAGGAAGATATCTACATCCCGAAGCACGCCATGTCTACGGCGATGCACGAGGACAAGGTGCTCGTCCGCCTCGACCCCGACTCGGGCCGGAGAGAGCCTTCGGCACGCCCTTCGCGCTCGGGCAAGATCATCCGCATCGTCGAGCGAGCGCACGAGACCTGCGTCGGCACGCTGTCCAAGAGTAAAAGCTTCTATTTCCTTATCCCCGACGACCCGAAGATCTTTCACGATATCTACATCGACCGGGCCGGCCTGCTCGGCGCCGAGCAGGGGCACAAGGTGGTGGTCAGGATCAC
>ERZ795055.803-NODE-803-length-27150-cov-6.742942_pt1 | contig 27150 bp, 14 predicted proteins | sample MGYA00375139_ERZ795055 | MGnify/ENA primary metagenome ERZ795055 (study PRJEB30184, sample SAMN05720283) | anaerobic digester metagenome | isolation source: active sludge of municipal wastewater-treating anaerobic digesters | place: USA | collected 2015-01-23 ... | reverse complement strand
TCCTCGTACGCCTTCGAGAACCTGTTGCCCAGCCTCTCGAACTCGGCGTCCGTATGCGTCGGGAAGCTCCCGTCCGCGCCGAAGATGCCCTCTATCGCGCGGTTCAGGTTTTCGCTGGCCAGGCGCACGTATACGTCCAGCTCGTCCGCGTCCACGTTCATGTACGTCGCCGGGTCGGTGAAGTCTATGGTCCCCGAAAGGCCTTTAAGCGGTTTCAGCGTCACCGCGTCCGTTGCGTAGTCGGCGTAATCGGCGAACCGGATCGTCTTCTTCTTGTCGCCGCTGAAGAGGTTCGACTCCTTCACCACCTCGATCTTCCAGCGCCGCCCTCCCTCCTCGCGCAGAAACGGCGCCGCGAACTGCGTGCGTATGTCGGTATCCACGCTCTCGTACACGTCCGCGTTCGCTTCCAGGAGCTGGGCGTTGAAGCTGTCGATGATTCCCTGCAGTATGTCCGTCACGCGCAGGTTCTGCATCACGCTCATCCGCTCGGCGTAGTCCTTCATCTCTTCCGCGTAGCGCGCCTCGAGCGAGCCGCCGAGGTTCAGGTTTAAAAGCACCGCGAAGCCCGCCGTCGTGTCCAGCGTGTTCATGGTGTCGGCGAGCGCCCCGATCGACGCCGGCGGCGCGTTCTTGAGCGCCTCGCGCACCAGCGAATCCGCGTCGAAGTCCAGGTCCACGCCCGGCATGTTCTTCCGCTTGAGCTCGTTCATAAAGCCGTCGATCCGACGCGCCGTCTCCTCCGCCGAGAGCAGGGCCACGGCCTCCGCCGAATCCTTCGAGGTCGCGGCGCGCCACTCGTCCATCGCCGCGCTGAAGGCCTTCTGTTCGTCCATCCAGGCCGCCTCGCCCGCGGTTATCGCCTCGCGCGCGTCGATGCGCCAGGCCGTCCACCGGTTGAGCAGGCGGTTCTGCTGCGACGTCCAGTCGCGTTCTCCCCGGTTCCAGATGAATCCCACCGTCTCCATCCAGCGTTCCTTCCGCTCGTCGAACTTCGCTCTGAGCTCGGACCACTCTTTCTCCTGGAGGGCCGCGTTCTGCGTTACCAGCGCGTTCACTATGCGCTGCTGTACGGCGCTTCCGTCGGCGTTTCGTACCATCTCGCTCACGATCGTCCGGTAGCCGTCGTAGCTTCGCTGCCGCAATTCCCCGTACGCCGCGCCGAAGTCGCGCGCGGCCAGAAGCAGGCCGTTGTACAGCTCCTCCTCGTCGCGGAGCAGTACTGTTTTATCGTGCGCGCCGCTTTCGACGCTTCTCCGTGCGAAAGCGCGGTACTCGTCGCGGTAGCTCTCGCGCGCGCTCCGGTAGGTCTCCCGCATCGCGCGCGTCACCTCCTCGAGCGAGTACACCCGGTCGTACACGGTGTGGATCTCCCCGTCGGCAAGCGCGGAGAGGTCCAGTATCGCGCCGCCCTCGTCTTTCAGGCGCACGCTCGCGTCGTCGAGCGCGTAGCTCTCCCCCGTCCTCGTGCCGTCCTGGGCGAGGATATATATCCGCTCCCCCTCCTTCTCCGCGCGCAGGGCGTAGCCGTCCGCGTCCGTTCGCGCCTTCTCCTTCCTCAGGCCCTCCACGTTCACGCTCTCGGCCGTCCGCTCATGCGTCGACGCCGTCGTCGCGTCGTACAGGTGCGACAGGTCCTCCTCCGTCAGGCCATAGGGCGGGTTCATCAGCACCGCGCGGATGTCGGAAAGGGAGCGAGCGTCGTCCAGCGTGCGGTACGCGGCTTCCTTCTCCACCAGCGCCTGTTTGGCCGCCAGGGCCTCTTCCAGGCTTTCCGTTATCCTGTCCCGCGCGGCGGTGTATAATTTATTATGCACCACGTACCTGCTCAAGTTATCGTCCCTGCGGTTGCGCAGGCTGCCGCAGTTGACCTTGCAGCGGCGCTCGCGCCTGGCGTAGTGCCGGTAGTCGCCATAGTACTTAACCATCAGACGGTATTCGCTGATCATCGTGTCGATCGTCTCGTGATCCAGGCTTTCGTAAATCGCCTCTATGTCAGCGAACACCACGGGGTCGATCTTCGCCTTCGCTTCGAGCACTCCGGGGTGATTTTCGCCGGCGATGCTCGAGGCGTATGTCGCCTTTATCTTTAAATAGTCGTCGTACTGAAAGAAGGCGGTAAGATACTCCTCTATCCTCCCCTCGCCGGCGCCGCTGCCGATGATATGCTCGAGGATCCGGTCGCGGAGCGCCGTCTCTTCCTCCGTCATGTCGAGCTCTCCGTCCTCGGTTTTCGGGTTGAAGTTCACGCCCTCCTTCGCCCGCTCGTAGGCCGAGAGCGCGCCCTCGTACTCCTTTTTAACCGCCGCAAGCATCTCCTCCACGAGCGCGTAGACCTGCGCCGTGCGCGCGTAGCTCGCCGTTTTGCGCTCCAGATCGGAGCGGAGCGCCGCGTACTCCTCGTCGGCGCGGAGCTTCGCGAGCGTCTCCTGCGTTTCCTTTTTCGCCCGTGCCGCCTCGAAGGCCGCGTTCGCCTCTTCGTAGCGCGCGCTCACGCGGTTGTACACGTCCAGCGCGTCGGGCGCGGGAAGCTCCGCGTACTCGTTCACGCCACCGCCCGGGGCGTTTCCGCTGCCCAGGCCCGCGTCGCGCGGCGACGATTCTTTCAGATAAGGCGTATTCGCGTACTCCCACACGGCGTACGCCTTCTCCCACGCGAGCTCGCGCTCGCGGTAGACGGCGTAGCGCGCGGCGGTGGCGTTCATGGCGGCGATGTATTCGGCGTTGGCCGTCTCGTAGTCGGCCTGCCGCGCGTCGAGCGCGGTCTTTATGGCCCGGTAGGCCTCCTCGGCGGCGCGGTGCTCGTACGACGCCGCTTCCATGTCGCCGCGCAGCGCGTCCGCGTCGCCCCCCATGAGGCGATAGGTCTTACCGCGGTCGATTATCCGTTCCCTGTATGTTTCGGTCGCGTATTCCATAGAGGCCAGCTCGTCGGCAAGGCCCGACAGCGATTCGTTTCCATGCGCGTCGGCGTAGGCGAGCACGCCCGAGAGAAGCTCATCGAGGGCGCCCGTAAACGCATAATTCCCCTCGGCGTCGCGCGCGTACGTCTCTTCAGTATCGTATATCCCGTCCGCCCTGTCAAGAAACTGCGCGATGCCGTACACCCCGTCGTCGTCGGAGGGGATGACCTCCGCCTTCCCCGCGGCGAAGAGCGTTCGAAGCTCCCCGGCCAGCCTGTTCGACTCCTCCACGATGAGGCTTCCCAGCATGTTCGTTCCGTTCGGCCCGCTCTCCGCGGGCACATACCGGTACCGGTTAACCGCTCCCGTCTCGACATCGCGCCCGTCGATGACGCTTCCCCCGTCGAGCGGTTCCACGGTTATCGTCGGATTCCCGTCCGCGTCGGTCGCGCCGATCAGGTAGTTCCGGTAGCTTTCGAAAAGCCCGGGGTTCTCTTTCAGCTTCACGAGCGCGCGCGCGTGCGACTCGGCGCGCTTTTTGTCCTCCGCGTCGCGCCGCGCCGCTTTGTAGATCGCGTCGAACGACGCGGTCAGCTCGCCGACCACCTCCCCGGCCATGCCGCCCAGAAGGGCCATGTCGGCGGCGATCGCGTCCTCCAGCCCGTACACTCCCTCGCCGAAACCGGCGCGGAGCGCATCACCCGGTCCGTTCGACCCGGCGACGTACAGGTAGGTCCTGAACCCTTCGCGCGCGGCCTCCGAAAGCCCCGCCAGGTACGCGCTCGTCTCCTGTCCGTACCAGGTGTCGATGCCGCCCAGGCCCTCGACGTACGCCGCCAGCCGCTCGCGCACCGCCGCCTCCAGGCTCCCGGACCCGTAGAGTGCGCCGGTAAAGGAATCGAGCTCCCCGCCGCGCACAACGCCGCCGCCGGCGAACACGCCGTCGTAGTAGTCGTTCGCGGCGACGTAGAACTGCACGTCCCCGGGAAGATACGCGAAGGCGCTCGTCGCGCCGGCGAGAAAACCCTCCGCGAAGTCGGCGTACGATTCGCCCTCGCCAGCGGGGTTCGTCGCGGCGAATTCGGCGGCCATACGCGCGGCGTATTCGCCGTCGCTCTCGCCCTCCAGGCGCGCGCCGGAGCGAAGGCTCGCCTCGAAATCGCGGTAGCGCGCGAACTTTTCAAAAAGCGGCTCACCGCGGTCCGTAAAGCCGCCCGCGGCCAGGTCGAGAAAGCGGTCGATCAGCGCGTAGCGCTTCAGCTCCTCGTACGCGCCTCCCGCAAGCGCGCGGCCCTCCAGGTACTCCATGAGCGAGCCCTCGAGGTCCATTTCGTCGTACAGCCGTTTTTCGCGCAGGATTTCAAGGTACGCCGCGAGCGCTTCCCGCTCGCCCGCGCCGTACGACGCGCCTCTGGCCTCCACGAACTGCGCGACCGTCATCGCGCCGTCCATCGCCAGGAACTCGCTCCCCAGCGCGCGCTTCTCCATCGCGAAGCGAAGGCCGTCGAGATAGGCCGCCATCCCGGAAAGCCCGCGAAGCGCCGCGTCGGCGCTTTCGGCGAGGTACGTCCGTACGCCCTCGCCGAGCGTTCGATACGTGTTCATGATATACGCGGCGATGTCCCCGCCCTCGGAGAGGCGCTCGCCGATGCCGTCGACGAAGGCGAATGCCGCCGAGGCGACGCCGCTCTCTTCAGTCGCGGCCTCGAGCAGGGCCTGTGGGTTTTCCTCGTCTCCGTGCTCGCCCAGGTACAGGTATTCGGCGAGCCGGTCTCGCGCGGCAAGCGCCGAGCGGATGATCTCGCCGAGCGCGCCCGGGAGCGCCTCGCGCGCGGCGGTGCGCTCATCGAGATACTCCGACAGCGCCCCCGCCACGGCGGCGAGCGTTTCCGGATCGAGCGCGTCGATGCCGTCCTCGCCCACGATGATTGCGGCGCCGAGCTTCGCGTTGATATAGTCCAGCATCTCGGCCGAAAAGTCACGGCCGCGTATCGACGACTCATTCCACGGGAGCGACGCGGCGTTGTGTGCCGCGAACTCGTATTTCGCCCGGCGCGCGTAGTCCCGCAGCGCCAGGGACGGCTCGATGCTTTCGATATATCCGAGCGCCGCCATGGCGCTCCCCGCGCCGTAATATTCGCCAAGCACGGCGCGCGCACGCCCGTCGCCGCCGTCGGCCGCCGCGATGAGAGCGGCCGGGTCGAAGCCGCCGAAGTCGTTGTACAGATCGCGGATAGAATCGGCCGTCTCTTTTTCATAATCGACGCGCGCGGCAATCGCCTCCCGGTCCGCGCCCGCCAGGTGGTCGCGCGCCCAGGCGTACGCCGCGAAAGCCGTCAGGTACGCGCGGTTGTCGCCGCCGTATACGTAGGCCGTCGCCTCGAGCCGTGCGCGCAGGCGCTCCAGGAGGAGCACGTATCCCTCGTCCTCCCCGAGCTCATCGGCGCATTCACCGACGAGCTCGAAGACCGAGTAATTCAATTCGGCCGCATTGGTGTACGCCTCGACGTCGCGCCCCACACCGCCCTCCAGGTAGGCTGTAACATTCAGATCCTGATCGCGAAGCAGCGCGAATATCCCATCATGCTTTTCATACTCCGCCCGAAGGCGCGCGTGCTCGCCGCGGAAAAAGAGCGAAAGCGCCTCGCGCGCGCCGGCCTTTTCATCACCCGAAGCTCCTTCCCATGCCGACTCCAGCGAAGCAAGCCGCGCGTACGTCTCATCGCCCGACGCGCCCCACACCGCGCTCTTTACACCCTCCAGCGCCGCAACCCAGGCCGGGAGATTGCCGTCCGTCTCCTCGCCGCTGACGATCGCCTCGAAGGCCTGAAGGCTCCCCTTCGCGCCTTCCCGCGCGTAGAGCGCCTCGCCGAAAAGCCGCGCGTAGTCCGACAGGCGCTCGAGCCGTTCGGCCTCGCGCGATTTCATGTAATAGGCGAAGCGCTTTTCGGAGAGCTCCTTCTCCGTCCGCGCCAGGTTCTCCTCGATCTCGCGAAGCTCCTTCGCCACGAAGTCCGAACCCTCGCCGTTCTCCATCACGATGAGCGCCCGCTGTATGGCGAGGAGCGTCTCGCGCTTCTCCTCCATCGCCGCGCTCGCCGTCGCGAGCTCCCCCGACAGGAACTCGATGCTGCCGCGGTACGCCTCCCACGCCTGTGCGTCGTCGTCCACGGGCCGCGCGCCCTGTATGGCCTTCAACCGCGCGACGATGCCGGCTATGCCCGCCAGCTCCTCCTCGTAGGCCGCCTTCGCACCGTCAAGCGCCGTGCGGGCCGCGTCCTTCGCCGCGATCGTCGCCTCCGCGCTCTCGCGGTTCCCTTCGGCGTACGCCTTCACCGCCTCGGCGATCGCCAGCCGGCCGCGCCAGTATTCAAGCTCCTTTTCGGCAAGCGCGTACGCGCGCTCCGCCTCCGTCATGAGGTAGGGATCGTTCTCCCACTCGGGGTTCGGCTCGTACTCGCCCTCCGCGTTCACCAGGAAGCCGGGGCCGTACTCCCCCCAGCCCACCATGTTCCGCTCGTGCATGTAGCGCTCGGCGTCCTCCACGGTTTCCTTGAACGCGTCGCGAAGCTCCCGCCAGCGGACCAGCTCGGTATAATAATAGTAGTATGAGGATTTCAGCCGCGCGTCGCTCTCCGCCGTCATCGTGTTCGTCCAGACGAAATCGTCGACGGTATACGCGTACCACGCGCTCAGGCTCCAGAGCACCTTCACCCGGTAGCGCTCATGATGCGCTCCCTGGTCGTCGGTCGAAGAATCGACAAACTCAATCGTAACGCGCGTATCGCCGAACTCCAGACCGGCATACGGCTCCAGCGCCGCGTCGATCCTGCCGCCCGTCGTCGCGTTGATGGCGTCTTTGACCAGGTCGTTATATTCCCTGATCGCGTAATCGTTTTCGTACTTCTCGCACATGGCCTCCAGCCAGGCCACGCTCTCCACCGCCTCGCCATACACGCGCGAGCCCGAATCCGCCATGTCCACCAGGCCGTTCGAGTGCTCGTCCCACTGGCCCCTGAGCGTTTCAACGTACTCCCTGAAATCGCTCCGCGCCGTTTCCAGGTTCTCCGAAAGCGCGGCCTCCTCCTCGGCCCAGCGCGCGAGCCCCTCGTCGATCTCCGCGGCGATACCGCTCTGCCACGCGTCCCTGGCACGGTAGATCTCGTCGTACGCGCGCGCCCATTTCGCGTTCCCCGCGTCATACGCCTCCTCCGCCGCGCTCTTCCACGAAAGCATCGACCGGTAGAGCTCCTCCTGGGCCGCTCGCCAGCGCTCCAGCCCGCGCTCCACCAGGCGCTCGAGCTCTTCCTTCCAGTTGTCGCCGAGCGACGAAAAATCGATTCCCCCGTCCCCGGGCTCGGCCCCTTCGGGCCTTTTCAGAATCTCGTCCTCGTCGGCGCGAACGGCCTCCTCCGTCTCGCGCACGATGCGCGCGGCGATCGCCTCCGCGCTCGCCTCCGCGCTCGCCCTCCTCAGCGAATCCGTATCGAGGTAGCGGTCGGTAATATAGGCGTTCCTCGCGCGGTACACAAGGGCGCCCCGCTCCAGGTCGAACCGCCCGCGGACATCCCGCTCCATCCGCGCGATCTCGCGCTCGTACTCCTCCCGCGCCACCCCCTCGAGCGTCGCCCCCGCCAATCGCGCGCGATCAATCTTCTCCTCGAACGCCCTCTCCCACGCGCTCGTAAGCGCCGCGCTCCCGCCGTCCACCAGCTCGTCCCAGGCGCCGAGCTCCGCCGCCCCTTTCGCCTCCTCCAGGAGCGTCCGAAGCTCCCCCCGATCGAAGTCCGCGTACGAGAGGTCCTGCCGCGCCGCAAAGTACGCGCCCTCGGCCCTGGCCACCTCCGCGCTCATGCCGCGCTCCCAGTCCTCGAAGGCCGCCGCGCGCTCGCGTGAAAGCTCGGCCTCAAGCGCTTCCTCGCCGCTCGCCTCCTTCAGCGCCCGCGCGATCGCCGCGTCGGCCTCGCGCTCCCACGCCGCCGCGAGCGCCTCCTTCCCCGAATCCATGATCCGCTCGAACGCCTCGCGCGTCGACGCGTCCTTCGCCTCGTCAAGGTAGCGCTCGAGGCGCGGCCGGTCGTCCTCGTAGGTGCGAAAGCGCACCTGGGAGCTTCCCCGCTCGGGCGGAAAAGGCAGAAGAACGAACACGGCGGCCAGAAGGAAGGTTGACGCCATGCGTGCGTGTACGGGTAAACGCGTGCGCTTCATACGGGTACCTCGCGGATTATCGGAGTGAGGGGTGCGAAGGGAAGCGGTGATGCGGCGGTTATGTGTTTGGGTTTACGGATACGCCGTACGCGTGCGGTACGCGTTTCGGCCATCGGGCAGTGAACCATCTCGCCCGGCGCGCCCGGTGCCAGGGCAAGGACAGGGCGGTTTTTCGGTTCTTTAAAGCGTTCGGGGGTGATGGATACATTCGCGCGGGCGGACGCTCGCGCACGGGGCGGGGCTGTTATGCGCGCCTCAGACCGCCACGGAAGGTCCTCCCACCGGTACAGGTACAGGCGCCAGTAGTCGACCTTGGCGCTGTCGCACCGGTAGTCACACAGATTGATGTTTTCAGCGCAAACGCGCGGCGGACGCGATAGTGACGATGTCCATTTCGAAACATCCCGCTTACCGTACGAGCCGGTGCCGGGCGCCGTTGTTACGGCCACCGCACCTCTCCAACGCGATTCAGCGTCGCCAGGCACCCGCTCCAGGCCGTATGGCACCGAATCACCCACGACAATCAGCACGTCCGTACCGCATAAATCCCGCTCGGCTCTCCCGAGAGGGACGACGTCGGCCGCCCCCGCGTTTTCGAGCACCGTTCTGAAATAGGAGGCGACAACCCCCGAACACTCGCCCGATTCGAGCGCGGCACGGGCCGAACCGCGGATGGCGCGCAGCTCGGCAAAAGCCCGGTCGTCCGAACGGGCGTCCAGAAGGATGATGCCCCGATGCGTGGACGTCACACATTCAATGACATGCTCTCCGTGGATACGCCGCAAGGCCTCCATCTCCCACTTCGCGACTCCGATCTCGCCGGATGACGCTATGCCGGAGACGGGAATGACAGGCACAAGAAATACCCAAAATATAAACAATCTGCTATACATTCAACACTCTACTGTTTTATAATCGTAATAGCATACTCGTACTCCGCCGTTGTCCAGAAAGCTCCATACACTCAGTAAACGCGACGGTCTTTACCGCTTACTACGGAGTCAGTGTATGACACCATGGGATTGAACGTACCGCAGGCGGTGGAGACAGCCTGATCTCGGACCGAATCTGTTCCGCCTGGATTCGAAAGTCGCCCATCGCGCGGTATATGTAAATTCTCCGTCCTCAGGAAAAGTGATTTCGAAAATATCGCCATCACCACCAAATGGAGAAAAATCACTCATTACTTGTAGTGGCCTGTCCACAGGCATGGTAACGGAAGTAACGGCACCCGCACCCTCGATTACAACAAGCGGTTCTACTTCATCATCGCCCCCTGATCCACCGAAACACCCGAGAGGACTGAACAGAGAAGCAACAACCATAATTTAAACGAGGGTGCAGCTTATGAGACAATTCTCCTTTTGCCATAGAATACTTTTCATACATTACAGGTGGTGGGTGATTTTTTGATCCTGCCCATCAATTCGCGTCACGGGATATCGTTTAATTTATACTGACGGGCAACACTCAGTTCACCCGGCCTTCGACAATAATATCCATTTCTCCTACATTCGGGAAAACAACCTTCGATGGCAACTCGCCCTCCGGGAAAATATATACAATGGTCCGGCGTATCACTTCCTGTGGCTTTATTAGAGGATTGTGCCGCTGGGACGGGCTTGCAAAATTGAAGAAATTACCTACTTCAATAAAGACCGGCACACCTTTGGAGTTTTCGTTCTTTAAAACGATATCATACAATTCGTAATGAAGTGGCTGCGTCGAAGCGTTCTTAATCTTTGTTCTGAGCCAGATAAGGTGCTTCCCTGATTGCGGGGTCAGGTAACCCTTGGCCTGCTGTATGCGGTCTGGGCCGTCGGTTATCGATTCTATCGCTATATCGATCGAATCATTTCGCACATTCGCGTCTTTAACTAATGCCCTTGAAGTCTCACAACCGGCCAGAACTAAAAGTGGGATAACGGCCAAAGCCATAAACACAACATATTTCTTGCGCATAAACACCCTCCTAGAATCATCAGCGATAGTATAATTTATTTATCAATCAGAGGGTGCGTTACATCATACGTCATATAACTAGTAAAGCAACTCGCGTCAAGTCATATTTCACATAATTCTATAAAAAGCTATATGAATTCTGATATTACAATAAATTCTCCTCTCGGCAAACGCCTGGACGAAACATTATTATCCTATTTAATAAAAACGGACAATAGATGGATAATATGGAAAATAACCGACTGAACACAATTCAATGAATGAGTCCCATTCGCAGAAAAATTTAATTATCAAAAAATCTTTTAACTTCGTCTCTTCTTTAAACGTATTAATTATACCTGGCCCTTATTAACAGGCATCCGTCTTTTCCACTGAGTCTCTGTTTATCGAATTTTCCGGCGGATGAAATCATGAGAAAATCGGAACCGTACACCGAATGATTGAAATTCGCTTTTTAGCAGTTTTCTGCTTATATTGTCTGCCACTTGCGTTATCGTGTGGCGCAAATACCGACGAAGCCCTGCGCTCCTATGTCGCCGGGAAAGAAGCATTTGCACGAAAAGACTTAAGAACCGCCCATGATCGTTTCACCGGAGCGATTAATTCCGACGGCTCCCTCCACAACGCACGGCTCATGCTCGCCAAAGTTCATTACTATGAAAAAAACTTCGACGCGTCCCTTAAGGAAGTGGAGCGCATACTCAAAAAGGATGACGATCACGTCGGGGCCCTCTACTGGAAGGCCCGCATACGGGTCGTACGCCCTTCCGAAAAATCCTCCGACACCGAGGCGATGACGCTCCTCACCCGCGTGCTTGAGCTCGACGCCCATCACCTCCCCGCCCGTTCGCTCCTCGCGCTCCTCTATGAAAAGAACGGGAAATACCGCGAGGCGCTCCACGAATACCTGGTCATCCTCTCGGAGGAGGAGTACCTCATCGACGCACGCGCCAACCTGGGTGTGCTCTACAGCCGCCTGGGGCTCAGGGAAAAAGCCCTGGCGGAAATTGACAGGGCCATTTCGATCTCGCGGGCGGGCGGACATAGCGACGAGCGCCTCCGCTCGCTGAAAAAGGAGATAGCCGAATGAAACGAGTGATATTCGCCGCCGCCGTGGTGCAAATCCTCTCCTGCGCCACGATGGACCTGTATTTCCGCGAGAACGCCCTCAGGAACAGGCCGGTCGCCATACTCATCGGTCACCTCGAAAGCCGGAGCGTCACGTACCGCCCCTACGCGGCGGCCAATTTCAGGGATTCTCTCCGCTTCGAATTCTTCAGGCACGGCTTCCGGTCCGAGTTTCCCGAAAACGATGAACCCGCACCCCGTGAGGATGTCCCCTCCGGCGCGACGGAGAACCCCGATCAGGGAAAGACACGGCGGAAGAAAGCGGCCCTCACCGTACCGACCCGCGAGACCGTCGCCGCGCTCTGCGCGGAAAATTCCGCCGATGTTTTCATTTGCGGTTCGTTTTCCGAATCCGAGACCGGCGACTATGCCGACACCAGAACAACCACCCTGGTGACCCTGCTCGTATACGAGCGCTCGGGGGAAAAGGTGGGAGAAGTCCGATATCTCTGCGGCGATACGATGGCCGACGCCTCCGTCGCGAAGACCGTGGCCGGGAAACTCGCCGGCGCGATAATAGCCCGATTCCCGTGAGACGCTCACTCATGAGCCGCCCCGTCCGCATCACCGGAAAGATCGCCCTCGCTCTCTGTGTTCACGTCGTGGTTTTTCTCCGCCCCGGCCTCGGCGCGTCGCTCCCCGCCGACCCCGATCGGACACCGGGTTCCGGCGCGACAAACGCCGAAACGCTCCGGCTCGACCTCGAGTCGTCACTGGGCATCGCCATCACGGGCAATACGGAGCTCAGGGCGATACACGCCGGCAGGCAGATCTACGATCTCACGGTCATGGAGCGCCTGCGCGACTATTTCCCTTCGCTTTCGTTCTCCTACGCGGACAGCAGGGAGGTGGCCAGACGCGACACCGATTCGCGGTATCGCAAACTGGGCGTCGAGGCGAGTCTCGACATCTACGACGGGGGACGAAAGGGACTGGCCTACGATATCGCCAGACTCAAGGGGATACTGGCACGGAACGATTACCGCATCGCGCTGAACAGGCTGATCGCGGAAACGCTCAAATCCTACCTCGAGCTCATACAGATCAAGGGCACCATCGAGATCCACCGTAAAACCCTCGAACAGGGCATGGTGCAGCTCACCCTCATCCGCAAGGAGCTCGAGCTCGGAGAGGCCACCAGGTTCAACGTGCTCGAAATCGAGGCCAAGGTGAAGGAGATCGAGCTCAATCTCAAGAAGGCCGTCGACAACTTCGAGATCGCGCGCAACCGTTTCAAAATACTGCTCAGGCTCGACTGGAGGAGGCCCGTCGAAGTCCTGGGCGACGTCGAGAACGATTTCTCGCTGTACGGGCCCGACGGCGGCCGCTCCATCGACGAGTGCGTTGCCATCGCGGTCCGCAACCGGAAGGAGGTCGAGAGCGCCGACGTGGAGCATGCCGTAAACACCAAAAGCCACCGCATAAACAGGCTATATTTCTTCCCGCGCTTCTCGCTTGGCGCGGGCTACTCGCTGTCGGATCCGGACGGTTCATCCGAACGTTTCATCCCCCGCGAGAAGGGGTGGAACCTCAGCCTGCAGGTAACGAGCGCCCTGTGGGGAAGCAGCGCGTCGGGGAGCCTCGGCCTGGGCGAGAGCGAGAACGCCAATACCAGGAGCCGCTCGGCAAGCGCCCAGGCCAACATACTCGACGCGATGGACTACAAACGCGCCATCGTGGAAAGCGGGATACAGATGGACACCTCGAAAGAAAACCGGCGATCGCTCAGACAGCAGGTGTCGATCGAGGTTCTTTCTTCGTACATGGCTCTCGAGAACGCCTGGGAGATGATGGACATCGCGGACAAACAGCTCGCCCTGTACGACGCCCAGCTCGAAATCGAACGCCTTAAAGCCAACATGGGAGAATCGAAGCGTTACGACCTCATGAAGAAAGAGATCGAGCGGGGAGAGGCTGCGGTCGCCCGGCTCGAATCGCGCGTACGCTATCTGACCAACGCATCCACCCTGGAGCTGGCGATGGGCGTCGACATAGGATTCCTTAAACTATCGAAATACAGGGGAACGATCAATGTTCAAGATCCTTGAAAGAATTCCAGCCGGAAGAATGTTCAGATCCCGAATCACACGGATCGCCGCTCTCGTTCTCCTCGCCGCGATATCCGCGTCGGCGCTCATCCAGTTTCTTGCCGGCAGCGCGGGTTTCAGCGACGGAAGCGCGCACGCCGATCGCGACGGATCACGGCCCGACGACGCGAGCGTCGAAACGTATACCGTCGAGCGCGGGGAATTCACCGAATCGATCGACATCCTCGGCCAGATCGTCTTTCGCGAGAAAATCAACATCTCCTCGAAGGTCTCCGGCAGGCTCAGCCGGATATATATCCACGAGGGTGACAGGGTCAGCGCGGGCCGGCTCATCGCCGAGATCGAACGCCTCCCGCTCGAAATAACCCTCAGCCAGCAGCGCTCGGAGCTCGAAATCGCGCGACGCGCGCACGACCTGGCAAAGGCCAGATACGAAAACGCGCTGAAGGGGATCGAGATCAAGCAGAAAACCATACAGAAAGCGGCCGCGGAGCTCAACGACAAGCTGGCGAGCTATCAGAACATGGACCGCATATTGAAGAACAAGATCGTACTGTACGATGCCGGGGGCCTGAGCGAAAGCGAGCTCAAAAACCTCAGAACACAGCATACCACCGCTTACACGGCCTACCAGCTCGCGAAATCCGATCTCGAGATACAGCAGGTGGGCTACCGTAACGAGGACATTGCCGCCGAGGGACTGAAGGTGCCCTCTTCCGAAAAGGAGAAGATGGAGCTCTTCAAGCGGATAAACACCAAGATCGAGCGGGCCGAGCTCGAATCCGCGCGCTCGCGCATCGCCCAGGCCGAAAACAATATTCAATCCACCGAAATACTGCTCAAGGAAACCTACATCCGGTCACCGATCGACGGGCTCGTCGCCGCAAAATCCATGGAAGCCGGTGAAATGGTAAAGCCCGAATCGGTCATAGCCACCCTGATCAATATCGCCGGGGTATACATCGCGATGAACGTCAACGAGAAGGAAATCAGAAGGATCAAGACAGGCCAGACGGTCACCTTCACGGTCGATGCGTACGGGGATGAAACATTCAAGGCCACCATCCGCCGCGTAACGCCGGTGCTCGACATGAAAACGCGGACGGTTGAGATCAAGGCGGAGCTTCGAAATCCCGGCTATCGGCTTTTGCCGGGGATGTTCGCGCGCGCCAGGATTTCAACCGGCACCCCGGAAAAGCGAATACTGGTTCCGCTCTCCGCCCTCACCGGGAAGGGGGACGCGTCGGGCGAGGTATTCCTCGTCAGGAAGGATATCGCCTTCAAACAGAAGGTTCGCACCGGCCGCGAATCCGACGGCATGATCGAAATCCTCGAAGGCCTCCGGGAGAACGACGTCATCGTGTCAAAAGGACTCGGCCTGGTGTATGACGGAATGAAGCTGCCATCGGAAGCGGGAACAATCAACCCGGGGCAAAAATGATCGAGCTGTTTTTAAGAAAAAGGATAACCACCCTCATGGTCTACTGCGGCGTATGCCTGCTCGGGGTCATATCCGTGCGCAGATTGCCGGTGCAGCTTCTTCCGGACATCGAATTCCCGAAGCTCACGGTGGTCACCCCGTACGAAAACGCCGCTCCGGCCGAGATAGAACAGCTCGTCACCCGCTATATCGAGGAGGCGGCAAGCTCGGTAAACGGGGTTGTGTCGATTTATTCGGAATCGATGGAGGGACTGAGTCTTGTTACGGCGCGTTTCGAGTGGGGTACCAATATGGACCTCGCCCTCGTCGAAACCAAGGAAAAAGCGGATATAGCGAAGGGACAGCTTCCCCAGGATGCCGGAAAATCCATAGTGGTCAAGTTCGACCCGAAGGGCGATCCCGTGATGATCTATTCGATAACCTCCACCCGGGGCGACTTTCGGCAAACCAGGAAAAAAGTCGAGAAGGAACTGCTCCCGTTCCTGGAGCGGACGGAGGGTGTCGCGCTCGTCGACATCAACGGCGGGCATCGTCGCCAGATCAACGTCGATCTCGACAGCGCCAGGATATACGCCCACAGCCTGTCACTTTCCGAGGTGCTGGAAAATATCGACGCATCCAACCACAACTTCCCGGCGGGGAACATCGAAAAGGGTGACCGTGAATACCTGGTGCGAACCCTCGGCGAATTCGGCAACATGGAGGATATCCGCTCCGTAGCGGTGGGTAAAAACGAGGCGGGAACACCCGTCTACCTCGCCGACATAGCCGACATAGCCGACGGTTTCAGGGACCGTAAGTGCGTCATCCGGACAAACGGGGAAGAGGCTGTCGGCCTCCTCGTACGAAAGGAGCCGGGCAAAAATACGATCGAGACCTGCGACCGGGTAAAAGAGAAAATCGAATTTCTCAGAAAGCGATACGGGGCCGAATTCGGCATCGATCTCGTATATGATCAGTCCGAATTCATCCGCGGCTCGATCGACAGCGTGGTTCGCTCGGCGGTGTTCGGCGCGTTCATCGCGTTCATTCTGCTCTGGTTTGTCCTCAAGGAGACCCGCTCCTCGCTCATCATCGCGACCAGCATACCCATCTCGGTGCTTGGCACCTTCACGCTCATGTATTTCAGCGGGATATCGCTCAATTCCGTCTCCCTCGGCGGCCTGGCGCTCGGCACCGGCATGATGGTCGATGCCGGTATCGTCGTACTCGACTCCATCGCGGCGAAACGAACCGCGCGCACTGACGCGCGTGCGGCGAAGCACGATCCGATCCTCCCCGTGCTGGACGGCGTCAACGAGGTCAAGGCCCCGGTTATCGCGTCGATTCTTACCTCTATTGTCGTATTTCTGCCGATTCTGTTTCTTTCCGGTATCACCGGTGCCGTTTTCAGGGACCTCGCTCTTACCGTGTCGTTCGCGCTGATCTGTTCCATGCTCTCCTCATTCACTCTGATCCCCATGCTCTCGACCCTCACGGGCGGTGATCGTGCGCGAAGACTTCTCTCATTTAAACGGATGCACCTGGTCGAAAAAGCCGCCTTCGCGGCTTCCGACCGGGCCATGGATGTCATTACTCTATTTTTCAACCGCGTCATACGATACGCTATGCTCCATCACCGGAAGGTCCTCGGCACGGGGGCCGCACTGTGCGCACTCGGCGGAATCCTCTTCCTCCCCCTCCCAACCGAGCTCATGCCCGCCATCGACCCGGGCGAGTTCACCCTGGAGATCGCCGCCCCCGGGGGCACGCCGCTCGCCGACACCTGTGCGCTTTCCGCGCGCGTGGAAAAGCTCCTCCTGGACAAGCCGTACACGCGCTTCGTCTACGCCAAAATCGGCTCGGACCCCGAGGACACCATCACCGACAGGATATCCGGCACGAAGTCCAACGCCGCCTCGATACGGGTGGTCCTCAAACGCGGCGGACGCGCGGACGTGCACGATATAATCGCCTCGCTCAAAAAGGAGATACGCCTGGGCGAAGGCGTGCGGACGGACTACCGCCTGCGCGAGGACGTCGTCGCCTCGCTGCTGGGAAGCCCGTCGCGGCCGCTTTGCGTCGAGCTGTACGGGAAGGATTCCGCCGAACTCGCGCGGCTCGGGAAGGCGATCCAATCGCGGCTCGGCGCCCTCCGTGGCGTTTCCAACGTCGAGTCCTCGCTCGACGGGGGCGACCCGGAGCTACGAATCCGGATCGACCGCGAGTACGCCGCCGCGCTGGGCCTGAGCGTCGCCAGCATCGCGTCCACGGTCCGCGCGGCCGTGAGCGGCGAGGTTGCCACGCGCTACCGCGAGAAGGACGACGAGATCGACCTGCGCGTGCGGCTGCGACGGGCCGACCGCGCGGGCGCGGACGCGCTCTACAAAATCCTCGTAAAAACCGACGGCGGCGCGACCGTGCCGCTCGCCAAGGTCATCACCCTGGACGAGGGCACGGGGGCGGGAAAAATCATCCGAAGCGAGCAGAGCCCCGTGAACCTCATCACCGCCGATATCGAGGGCGACCGTTCGGCGACGCTCGCGCGGGCCGGGCGCCTCGTCGGCGCGCTTTCGCTTCCCGCCGGCTACGAGGCGAAAATGGCCGGTGACGGAAGCGAGATAAAGAACTCCTCGCGCGAGCTGCTCTTCGCGCTCGGTCTCGCCGTCGTGCTGGTGTACATGGTGCTCGCCTCGCAGTTCCAGTCGCTCGCACGGCCCCTCGTCGTGATGCTGAGCCTCCCCGTGGCGGCCGTCGGGGTTTCGGGCCTCCTCCTCGTTACGGGAAAGACGCTCAACATCAACTCCGGCATCGGCATCGTCCTCCTCGCCGGCACCGTGGTGAACAACGCGATCGTCCTCCTCGACTTCATCGACCACGAACGGCGGCGCGGGGCGACGCTCGCCGACGCCGTTGTCGCGGCGGGGCACAAACGCATAAGGCCCATCCTCCTCACCACGGGCACCACGGTCTTCGCCATGCTCCCCATCGCGCTCGGCATCGGCGAGGGGGCGGAGCTCCAGCAGCCCATGGCCGTCGCCGTCATCGGCGGGCTTTCCGTCTCGACGGCGCTCACGCTCGTTTTCATCCCCACCGTCGTGTATCGCTTCGACCGCGGTAAATCCTGAGATGCGCTACTTCATCGACAATCACATAACCGCTTTCATGCTCTTCGCCGCCGTTTTCATCTTCGGCCTCATCGGCCTCGCGCGCCTGCCCGTATCTCTCATGCCGCCGGGCGCGCATCCGGGGATTTCGGTGATCATCGAGTATCCCGGCATCGCCCCGGAGAAGATCGAATCGATCATCACCCGTCCCGTGGAAAAGATCGTCAAGACCGTGGAGGGAATCGAGAAAATCGAATCGGTCTCCGAGGAGGGCAAGGCGCGGATCAACGTTTCGTTCGGGATGGATGTCGACGTCAGGCTGGCCGCGCTCCATGTCCGCGAGAAGATCGGCCTCATTCGCGCCGATCTCCCGCGCGCGGTCCAGGAGCCCGTCACGCTGCGATACGACCCCTCCGACCGCCCGGTCGTCATCGCGACGGTCGAGCTGCCGGGGAAGTCGCTTCCGGAAACGCGCCACTTCGCCGAGAACCGCCTCAAGCGGCGCCTCCAGCGGATCGACGGCGTTTCGGAGATCACCGTGGCCGGCGGGCTGCGCCGCGAGATTCACGTCGACGTGGACCGCGGCGCGCTCGAGGCGCGCTCCCTCTCGTTCACCGACATCGCCGAAGCGGTCCGCGGCTCCAACGTCTCGCTCTCGGGCGGGCTGCTTCCGTGCGCCGGCGCCGAGTACCTGGTGCTCGCGCCCTACCGCATAACGGACGCCGCCCGGATAGCCGAGGTGGCGCTCCCTCCCGGCCGCGACGGGGGACCGGTCGTCCGCGTGGGCGACGTGGCGACGGTCGCCGACTCGTTCAGGGAGCGCGAGGACATTTCGCGCCACAACGGAGGCGAGAAGGTTACGTTGTACGTCCAGAAGGCCGGCGGAGCCAACACACTCGAGGTGTGCGAGCGCGTCGGCGCGCTTCTCGCCTCCGAGAAATCGTCGAAGACCGAGGTGCTCTACGACCAGGGGCGCTACATACGCGCGGCGGTCGACAACGTCGTCGCCTCCTGCCTGTGGGGGATGGCGATCGTGGTGCTGGTCATATACGTTTTTTTCAGGCGCCGGCTCACCGTCTTCGCGATCGCCCTGTCCATCCCGTTTTCGGTCGTCGCCGTGTTCGCCTGCATGTACTTCATGCGCGTCGACCTCAACGTGATGAGCCTCAGCGGCCTGGCCCTGGGGAGCGGCATGGTCGTCGACAACTGCATCATCCTGACGGAGTCGATCCTCGCGCGGAAGAAAATGGACCGCCGCTCGATTTACGAGGGTGCCGTGGCGATCAGGAAGGCCGTCGTCTCGTCCACGGCCACCACCGTCATCGTCTTCCTGCCGGTGGTTTTCGGCGGGGCACAGGTCAGGCTTCTGTACGGGGGCATGGCCTTCACCGTTTCCGCGGCGCTCGTCGTGTCGCTCGCCGTCTCGCTCATCCTCGTGCCGGCGGTCTACGCGGCCGCCTCCGGGTCGTCCCCCGCGGGCCCGCGCGTCCCCATCCCCCGCGTCCTCGCCGCCCGGGCCGCGCGTTTCAACGCTGCCCTCCTCGGCGCCGCGGACCGCTTCGAGCGCGCGCTCCACGGCCTCTATACCAGGACGATCGATTACGCCTTCTCGAACATCCGTTCCCTTTTCGCGGCGCTCGGCGTTCTCTGCGCCGTCTCCCTTCTCCTTTTCCCGTTCATCAAAAGCGATTACGCCGATCCGGGCGGCACGGGGGATTTTTACGTCTACCTCGAATTCCCCACCGGCACCACGCTGGGTCGCACCGACGAGCTGGTCGCGCTTGCCGAGGCGCGGATACGGGCCACGAACGCCGTGGACAGGATTACGACGAAGGTCGAGAAATGGCGCGGCACCGTCGCCGTCTCGCTCAAGGAGTCCGCACGCCGCGGGCGCGAGAAGACAAAGGACGGCATAAAGGCGGAGCTGAACGCGCTCCTGCGACCGCACGGCGCCTTCGCGTTCGTCTCCGAGGCCGACGAGATCGCCGCAAGGGAGCTCGGGCTTTCGATCGTCGGCGACGACAACGAGACGCTCCGCTCGCTCGCCAAACGCGCGGCCGGCGCCATAGGCGCCGTCCCGGGAATCGAGGAGTGCGTGCTGCGCTTCAGGGAGGGCAAGCCCGCCTACACGCTCCGCCTCGACCGCGCGAAGGCGGACGTGTCCGCCGTAAACGCGCGCTCCCTCGCCGACTTCTTCCACGGCGCCCTCCACGGCCCGGTGATCACCAAGCTCCTCTCCGGGGACGGCGAGCTCGACGTGCGCATGCGCTTCCCCGGAAGCCAGCGCCGCGACATCGGCGAGGTGCTCAACTATTCGCTCCCCGGCGCCGCCGGCGCGCTCGTCCCGGCCCGCGAGCTCGTCACGCTCGAAGAAACGGTCGAGCCCACGAAGATATGGCGGCGGAACGGCCGGCGCTGCGTCTACCTCACCGCGAAGATCGGTTCGCTCTCGTACGAGGAGGCGGATCGTTCCATCACGGCGGCCCTGCAATCGGTTCCCTTCCCGAGCGAATACGGCTACGAGTTCGACGAAAGCGTCGCGCGCCTCAGGCAGGGCAAGAAGGACATGGCCGTGCTGGTCGTCCTCTCGATCGTCTTCGTGTACATGGTGCTCGCCTCGCTCTTCGAATCGCTCGTTCTGCCGCTGGTCATCATGACCACCGTTCCCCTGGCCGCCGCCGGGGTGATCCCGGTGCTCTTCCTCACCGGCACCCCGTTCAGCGTGCCGGTGTATATGGGGCTCATCATTCTCGTCGGGATCGTCGTCAACAACGGCATCGTCCTCGTGGACGCGGTACGGGAGAATATCGGCGACGCGCTCCGTGGCGGCGGGAGCTCCCTCGTCGCGTACATCAAGGAGCGCGGCGCTTCGCGCTTCAGGCCGGTCGTCAGCACGGCGCTCACGACGGTCATGGGGCTCTTCCCGGCCCTCGTCAACGTCGGGGAGGGCTCCGGCCTCTGGAGGCCGCTCGCGCTCACGGTCATAAGCGGGCTCATCTTCGCGACCGCGCTCACGCTCGTCGTGGTGCCGGTCGTGTGCCGTCTGATATACGCTCCGCGCGCGGGGAAAAACCATATCGTTCGCGCAAAACGCGAAAGGAGGCTCCGATGAAACACGAAAACGGCCTGGCGGCGCCGGTCGCGGTGTGCGCCGCGTTCATTCTGTACGCCGCCAATGAAATTATTTTTCTTAACCTGAGGCTCTACAATCTTCTCAGCATCGCGATGGCCTGCGTCGTGCTGATCCAGTTTGCACGGTTATACGCCATAAAGCTCACCGCCGCGCGCGCGTATACCCTGCTTGCGCTGATCTTCCTCTCGGGCATCAACATCAAGGCCAGACCGAAGGCCTTCCTCTTCCTGGCGCTCCTGTTTGTCGTCCTCACGATCCATCGCCGCGATATCCACGCGCACGGCTTCCGAAGCCTTGTACGCCTGGAGGCCGCCGCGCCGATCGCCTCTTTCGCGCTCGCGCTCTCCCTCTTCATCCTGGCCTTTTCCGGTGCGGGCGCGCTGTGGCTTGTTTTCATCCTTACCATCGCGCTTCTCGTCGTCCAGGCGTATGACCTTCTGCTTTCCAATCCGGCGCACGGGTCCGCGAGTGGAGGAGGTGAGTCATGAACAAGACTCATCCTTTAACATTATTGATGTTGTCCCTTTTCGCCGTCTTCAGCGCCTGCTCCGGTTTCGAAACGCTCGAGGTGGTGTATTCCTCCCCGGCGAACCACGCCTACGGAGTCGCCGACGACGCCGCGGTGGAGATCGCGTTCAGCGGCGACGTGGAGCGGGACGGCGTGGAGAAATCCTTCGTGCTGGCGGACAGCTCATCGAGGGTGGAGGGTGACTTCGAGTGGCTCTCCGGAAGCCGCTTCATCTTCCGGCCGAGGAGCGCCCTCACGCACGCGGAGAGGTACACGATCGAGATCCCGCGCTCCGTGCGCGATACGAAGGGGAACGGGATGGAGTACGATTTCCTTTCGGATTTTTACGTGGGGAGCGATTTCGTCCCTCCCGTGGTGCTCGCCTCGGATCCGGCCTTCGTGGAGGGCGGCGAGCAGAACGTCCCGGTCGATCGAAACATCACGGTCGATTTTTCCCGATCGATGGACGTGCGGAAGACCGAATCCGCCTTCAGTATCACGCCCCACGTGGCGGGACGCTTCGTATGGGACACGGGACCCTCCGGCCTGCCGGACAGCCGCATGGTGTATACGCTTACGGCCTCCATGGACTACGGCGTTCACTACCGGTTCAGGATATCATCCTCCGCCGTGGACGCGTCCGGGAACGCCCTCGCCTCCGAGTACGCGGTGCTCTTCATCACCGGCGACGACGCCGTGCCTCCGTCGGTCACCGGCATCAACGCCGATGGCATGGCCCCGTTCTGGAGCACCGACGGCATCAACGAGGGTATCGACAAAACCGTATCCTTCCACGTGGTCTTCTCCGAGCCGATGGACCGGCCGAGCGCCGAATCCGCGTTTTCCCTTTCCCCGTCGCCCGGGGGGCACTTCTCGTGGAGCGGTGATTCGATACTGGTGTTCCATCCCGCCCGGGCGCTGGCCCCGGAAACCCTGTACCAGGCGCGGGTGGACCGCTCGGCGAAAGACCGCAGCGGCCTGCAAATCCCCGCCTCGTACCAGGTCAGCATACGCACGGGAGGAGCGACATCGCTCATATTGAAGACCGGGACGGTCTGGGGCTCGAACGACGGCTCTGCGTACGCGCCGCTTTTCACCGGGACCCCCGATCCCGACGCGTGGCCGGTCGCGATAAGCATGGGACCCTGGCCCAATCAAACGTATTATTTCCGCGTTCAGTTCGTCTCGAGCCTGGCGCCGTACGCGCCGGTCGCCATGAACCGCTACTCGATCTACCAGAACCTGTCGCTTTCGAGCTTCGGAGAAGACGAGGGCATCGTTTCGGATGTGGAATGGGAGGATGACACCACCGCCGTGATAAAGCTCTCCGGTCTTTCGAACGTGCTTGAGCCGACGGACCCCGTCCTTTACCGCCTCACCGTTCATGGCGGGAGCGGCGGCGTGACGGATATCCACGGCAACACGATGAGCGAAAACTTCGTTTTCGATTTCAGGGAAGAATGAAGGAGGGGTATTGATATATGAAACGGACAGTATCGACCGCCCTGTTTTCCATTGCCGTTTTCGCCGCCGCTTTCTGCCGCTGCGACTTCAAAAACGACTTTTCCCAACCCGAAATCGTTTCGGTCAGCCCGGCCGACCGCGCGAGCGGCGTCGGCAGGGACACGTCGATAGTCGTGGTCTTCAGCAAGGAGATGGACACCATCAAGACATCGAACGAGTTTTCACTGAGCTCCGATGCCGGCACGGTCGAGGGATACTTCTCGTGGAGCCCCGACGGGAAGCGACTCGACTTCCAGCCGGCCCGTAACCTCGGCGAGGCGACGCTTTACCGCATAGCGATTTCTTCCGCAGCGGAGGACATACACGGCAACGACCTCAGGAAATCGCACGCCTCGGTCTTCTCGGTGAGCTCCGACCTGGTGCCTCCGATGCTCACGGCATACACGCCGCCGAACGATACGACGGTCGCCCCCGACACCGTCATATCCCTCGTCTTCTCCGAGGCGATCGATCTCAACTCGCTGTACGGCGGCATCTCCATCTCCCCGCCGCTCGAGGGCCGCTATTCATGGGACGCGGCGCACGCGCTGATCACCTTCACGCCGCTCTACCCGATGCCTTTTGGCACGACCTACGCCGTAACGGTCAACACGGATATCCGGGACGCGAGCGGGAACCGCCTGGCGGATGCCGAATTCTTCAACTTCACCGTCGGCGATGATTTCACGAAACCCACGCTTGCCGTCTCCCAGCCGCCGTCGCCCGGACCGTGGAGCGAGGACATCGAAAACCAGGGAGTGGAGAAGAGCGGCGACATCGTCATCCTCTTCAGCGAACAGATCGCCGTCTCCGAGCTTCGAAGCGCGATCACCATAAGTCCGGCGGCTTCTTTCTTTATCGATACCGATGCCGGCCACACGACCGCGTACCTGAAATTCATCGAACCGCTCGAAAGCGAGGCCCATTACACGCTCAGGATATCGCCGACGATCACGGATACGCAGAACAATCCGCTCGCGAAGGAATACCGTTTCCATTTCCTCACCAACGGCCCGGACTCCATCGCACCGCACATCACCTCAATCACCGACCCGAAGATTCCCGGAGGATGGATACCCGGCGAAACGCAGCCGCTCTCCTTCGAGCTTTCCCCGTCCGGCGAGCCGTGGTATCCGGACATCCGGATTCATTTTTCGACACGGATGAAACCCACAAGCCTCGTCATCACCGTCGACAGGGTCATCGGCACCGGGACCACTCCCCGCGTCACCGGGCCCGACTGGCCCGACGCGCCGCCGGATCCGAAGCTCGGCGTGTACGAATTCGACCTCACCGGCGTCATGGCCGGCAATGTGTATAAAATCACGATCAAAGGAGGCGCCGGTGGCCTCCGGGACCTGAACGACAACTACCTGAAAGAGGACTTCATTCAATACGTGAGGTTTTAGCCATGCGGAACAATACCGGCCGGGGTCCGACGCGGGGAGAACGACCGGCACAGACGCCCGGTCCGACCGAACAGGAAAATGATGTTATCTAAGATACAAAACAATCGGACAAGCGGGAGATGTTATGACGATTAAAACACTGCTTCAAATTCTTTTCGCCCGCAGGGTGATGATAATCGCCGGCTTCATGGGATTATTCGCCGGAATCGCTATTGCCAGAATCTGGTCGGACCCATACGCAGAGCTGCTCAAACACGAGCTCTCCCGTTACTCGAGCGGTGAATGGATCGTCAGAATCGACGGAGAAACGATCGGCTCGAGCTATATCGACGAAAGGGCGAGGCTCTACACGCGGTACATCGCGCCACGAGAGGAGTCGACCGACCCGCTCTTCAGGGACAGATTGCTGCGAAAGCTTGTCGACAACTACATTGTCGTGAAAGCGGCGGAAAAATACGGCCTCTTCTCCGGCGAAAACGCCCGGCGCTACCTGTGGATGTATATCGAAGAGGCGATCGCCGGATACTATCTCGACACGATGGCGGACCTGAGAACGAAACGGCCGGACATGACCGATAAAGAGATCGACGAGTTTTACAGGAAACACGAATCCATGTTTACAGGAAATAACATTCCGCGCGAGAAAGCCATCGGAATGATCCGGTCCGGACTGGACGATATCTCTCGAAAAGTATCCTCCCGTGATCGTATGGCCGCCAGGCGTATTGAGCTCGGACGATTGAAAAAGGGGAAGAAGATTCTCCTGAATCACTCGCTCCCCGTGAACAGGGTCACGGAGCCGGTTTCAGATCCGAAAAGGGACGATCAGGCCCGCAGCGGAAAGGGATAATGCCCGGTGTTGTATAAACACGGACCGGAAGGATCAGCACCATTTCGCAGTGATGTTCCGGTTTGATCGATTCCGATAACAGGGAGACGACGTATCCTGAATAGAAATTTATATTGTATTATTTTAATTCTTACAATAATCGTAACAGCCTGCGGGAACGATACACCGCCGGCGAACCAAACGAACTCAAGGAGTGAGCACCCGATGAAGGAGAAAGCGGCCCGGCTCAACCGCGACGGACTCGCCCTTTTCAACTCCGGCAAATACACCGAAGCCCTGGGCCTGTTCATCGAGGCCGCGCGCGTCGATCCCGAAGAAGCCGAGTATGCGAACAATTCCGGAAACTGCCGCCTCAGGCTCGGTGAGGCGCGGCGGGCGTTCAAGGACTTCGAAAAGGCAGTAACGCTGCAACCCGACCGTCCCCTGTACAGGTTCAACCTCGGGCTCGCGCACATGCACCTGAACGAACCTGAGAAGGCCGCCATGCGGTTCAACGAGGCCCTCAGGCTCGACGATGCTTTCGCCCCGGCATGGGCGCATCTCGGGCTTGTATACTATAGAGAGAAGAAACTCAATGAAGCGGAATCCGCCTGGGAGAAGGCCGCGGCGCTCGAAAAAAACGCGGAAGTGGAAAACAACCTGGGCATGGTCTGCATGGAAAGAGGCGAGCTCGACAGGGCCGAAAAACGCTTCAGGAGGGCGATCGAAATCGACGGGAACTTCATCCTGTCCCACTACAACCTGGGCGTGCTGTACCAGAAAAGAAACGACAGCGCGCGGGCCGAGAAGGCGTACAGCAGCGCGATCGCGCTTGACCCGGCGCATTTTACGGCATACTACAACCGCGCCCTGGTACAGCTCGCGCAGGGAAAGGACCGCGAAGCCATAACGAGCCTCGAGCTCTTCATCAAGCACTGTCCTCCGACGCTGGTGCAGCCGCTCGCGGACGCAAGAAGCAGGCTTTCGGAGCTCCGGAAGAATCGACTGCACTGAGCGCTCATTCGAAGAGCCTGCGCGCGGGCAGGTCCCGCAGGCCGAGGTACAGTGTGTTCAGCTCGTTCGTGGTGCCCTCGAAATTATCCGTAATTCGGGACAGCCCCCAGCTCGCGGTAAATATTTTTCTTTCCACACTGCCGGTAAAATCCGCGAGATACTGCTTCCTGCCGGCCTCCACCACAACCGGCCGCGAATAGCGTTCATCGGTGAACCGCGAAAGCTGTTCGTTTATCCGTCCATTTGCGGTGATCACCGCCGCTATGTGCGTAAGCCGGTATTCGCCGGGCTTGAGCGAAAACGCGTAGATGTCGCCTTTCCTTTCTCCGAAAAAGGAGCTCCTCTCGAGCGGGATACGATACTGGAGGCCGTTCTTCACATTCGTCAGCACCAGTTGCAGGCTCACGTTCCCGCCGTTTTCCATCCGGAAGCGGCCGTACAGGTACCCCAGGTCATTTTTCGGCACCTCGGACTGATCCATTATCGAGACCCCGCTCACGATACATCCGGCAAGAAAAAACGGCAACATCAGGCACCATACTTGCAATCGTCGCATAAACGCATCGCTCCTTGTGTTAAATTATCCGGCATTCAGTTTTCCGGAACGCGACACCTCCCGGAAAACGCTCCGGATTTTTTGAACGAATAGCAGGGTGCGAGGTGTTCCGCTTATCGGACCGCGGAAGCGATGAAGTCTTTATTGCGTTTTGTTTCTCCTAACCGAATACGTGTTACCTGTCAAACGGTTATTGGATATCCCGGTTTGTTCTCACACGCCCCTCCGGAATACCGGTCCAATCGACTAGCCGGGTTTTAAAACCGATGATTATCGGGTTAAAATCCTAAATTCCGCTTGATTCTCCCCATGCACACCGCTATAATCATATCATCCTGTTCACCAAGGGAGGGGTGTATGGACATACACAAGGTTACGGGGACCGACGTCGTCGGCCGGTCCGCTTTCGACAATTCGCGCGA
>ERZ795055.801-NODE-801-length-27171-cov-3.722415_pt1 | contig 27171 bp, 12 predicted proteins | sample MGYA00375139_ERZ795055 | MGnify/ENA primary metagenome ERZ795055 (study PRJEB30184, sample SAMN05720283) | anaerobic digester metagenome | isolation source: active sludge of municipal wastewater-treating anaerobic digesters | place: USA | collected 2015-01-23 ... | reverse complement strand
AATCGCACAACAGAACATCTATAAGGGCTGAACCATGAAGAAAGAGATCGCGTTCTCAAAGATGTCGGCGGCGGGAAACGATTTTGTGCTGATCGACAACAGGAAAAAGGCAGTCGCGAAAGAGCTGAAGCGTTTCGCACGGCGGATATGCGACAGGAAAGACGGCGTCGGCGCCGACGGCATGATCCTCGTCGAAGCGTCGAAGAAGGCTGATTTCAAAATGAGGATATTCAACCGGGACGGGTCAGAGGCGGAGATGTGCGGCAACGGAGCCAGGGCCTGCGCGCAGTTCGCGTACGACAACCGTATCGCCGGCGGGTCGATGACCTTTCAGACGCTCGCCGGCATGATCGAGGCGCGCGTGATGAAGGACGGCGTGTCGCTGAAGATGGTCAGCCCCAAGAACATCCGCACCGGGATCGCGATCGCGGCGCACGGGGAGAAACACGAGTTCCAGAGCGTCGACACCGGCGTGCCCCACGCGGTGCTTTTCCTGAGCAAGCTTGACGACATCGACGTGGACAAATGCGGCTGTGCGGTCAGGCACCATAAGGAGTTCAGCCCGCGGGGCACGAACGTCAATTTCGCGCGGGTGATCGACAAGCACACGATCGAGGTCAGGACGTACGAGCGGGGCGTCGAGGCGGAGACGCTCGCCTGCGGGACCGGATCGACGGCGTCGGCGATCCTCGCCGCCGAGCTGAAAGGATGCGCGTCGCCGGTGAACGTACGGGTCCGGAGCGGCGACATCCTGACGATCAGCTTTAAGAAGGCGGGGAGCGGGCAGTACGAGGACGTCTTCCTGAAAGGGCCGGCGGTAGAGACATTCAAAGGGACATTGAGCAGGAAATAAGGAGGCAGCATGTTCAGCGGATCGATAGTTGCGTTAGTCACGCCGTTCAAGAAGGGAAAGGTCGATTACGACAAGATCGCGGAGTTGTGCGAGTTCCATGTCGCCAGCGGGACCGACGCCATAGTGCCGTGCGGCACGACGGGCGAGGCGCCGACGCTGTCGTATGACGAGCACAAGAAAGTCATCGACGTCGTCATAGCGACGGTAAAGAAGCGCGTTCCGGTGATCGCCGGTACCGGGTCGAACAGCACCGACGAGACGATCATGCTCACCGAGTACGCGAAGAAGGCCGGCGCTGACGGGGCGCTGATCACGACGCCCTACTACAACAAGCCGACGCAGCGGGGCCTCTTCGAGCATTACAAGATGGTCGACGACACCGTCGCCCTGCCGGTCATCCTCTATAATGTGCCGGGGCGCACCGGCGTGTCGCTCGCGCCGGAAACGGTGGCGAAGCTGTCGAAGCTCACGCATGTCGTTGCGATCAAGGAGGCGGCGGGGAGCATCGACCAGGTGTCGGCGATCCTGTCGCTGTGCGACATCACGGTCCTCTCCGGCGACGACTCGCTGACGCTGCCGATGATCGCGGTCGGCGCGAAAGGGGTCATCTCGGTGGCGGCGAACATAGCGCCGAAGGATACGCGCGACCTGTGCGCGTACGCGCTGAAAGGCGACTATGCGAAGGCGAAAGAGCTGCACTACAAGCTGTTTAGCCTGTGCAAGATCCTGTTCGTCGAGACCAACCCGCTTCCCGTGAAGACGGCGATGGCGATGGCGGGGATGGTCGAGGAGGAGTTCCGCCTGCCGCTCTGCCCGATGGGCGATGAGAACAAGGCGAAGCTGAAGACGGTGCTGAAGGAATATGGTATCCTGAAATAATACAGGCGGAGGGATCACATGGTGAAGATAACGGTATGCGGGGCTGCCGGGAGGATGGGAAGGCGTATCGTCGCCTGCGCCGCGGAAGATAAAGAGGTGCAGGTCGTCGGCGCCGTTGAGATGAAGGGATGCCCGAATATCGGCAAAGACGCGGGCGAGCTCGCCGGTACCGGCGAGCTCGGCGTGCAGGTGACCGACGATATCGCGGCCGCCGTTAAGAATGCCGACGTCGTTATCGACTTCTCGTTCCATGCGGCTGCGCCGCGCATAGCCGAGTGCTGCGCCGCCGCCGGCAAGCCGCTGGTTGTCGGTACGACCAGCCTGACCGCGGACGAGCTTGAAGCCGTTCGCAAGCAGGCGAAGGCTATCCCGGTGTTGATCGCGCCGAACGTGAGCGTGGGCGCGAACCTCCTGTTCAACAAAGCGGCCGAGATCGCGAAGATACTCGGGCCGGAATACGATGTCGAGGTGATCGAGGCGCACCATCGGATGAAGAAGGACGCCCCGAGCGGCACGGCGATGCGGATCGCGGAGGCGATCGCCGAGGCGACCGGCCGCGTCCTCGAGAAGTGCGGCGTCTACGGGCGCAAAGGGGATGATGCGCTGCGCCAGCCGGGAGAGATCGGCGTCCATGCGGTCAGGGCGGGCGACATCGTCGGCGATCATACGGTCATCTTCTGCACGCAAGGCGAGCGCATCGAGCTGATCCACCGGGCGCACAGCCGCGACACGCTGGCGAAAGGCGCGCTCCGCGCCGCGAAGTTCACGGCAAAGGCGAAGCCGGGGCGGCCGTACAGCATGCAGGACGTCCTGGGCCTCTGATACAGATCACTGCCGAACGGCTTAAACACTACGGAGGATATATGGCGATCCAGATCGAATGGGCGAACAGGCTGAAGCGGCTTCCGCCGTATCTTTTCGCGGAGATCGACAAGAAGAAGCGCGAGCTGATCAAGCAGGGCAAGGACATCATCGACCTCGGCGTCGGCGATCCCGACCTGCCGACACCGAAACATATTATCGACAAGCTCGCCGAGGCGGCGAAAGACCCGCGCAACCACCGGTATGCGCTCGACGCCGGCATGGAGTCGTTCCGTTCAGCGATCGCGAAATGGTACGTCAAGCGGTTCGGCGTGAAGGTTGACCCGCAAAAAGAAGTGCTCCCGCTTATCGGCTCCAAGGAAGGCATCGGCCACATCCCGCTGGCGTTCGTGAACAACCACGACATCGTCCTGGTCCCCGACCCGGCCTACCCCGCGTACCAGTCGGGTTCGATTTTCGCCGGCGCCGAGATCTACTACATGCCGCTCCTCGAGAAGAACGATTTCCTGCCGGACCTCGACGCCATCGACACGCAGGTCGCGCACCGCGCGAAGATGATGTTCATCAACTACCCGAACAACCCGACCGGGGCGACCTGCGGCAAGGACTTCTTCGAGCGCACCGTCGAGTTCGCCGCGGAGAACAACATCATCGTGTGCCATGACGCGGCCTACTCCGAACTGACGTTCGACAACTACAAGCCGCACTCGTTCCTCGAGGTGCCCGGGGCGAAAGAGGTCGGGATCGAGTTCCACTCGCTTTCGAAGACCTATAACATGACCGGCTGGCGCGTCGGCTTCGTGGTCGGGAATAAAGACATCATCTCCGGGCTCGCGCGGGTGAAGTCGAACCTCGATTCGGGTATTTTTCAGGCGATCCAGGCGGCCGGTGTCGAAGCGCTGACCGGGCCGCAGACGTTCAGGAAAGAGCTGCTCAAGATCTACCAGGAGCGCCGCGACGTCCTGATCGACGGGCTCGACTCGCTCGGCTGGCATGTCAGGAAGCCGAAGGCGACGTTCTATGTGTGGGCGAACGTCCCTCCCGGTTTTACGTCGTCGGAATTGTCGAAGCTGCTGCTCGACAAGGCGAACATCATTGCGACGCCGGGCAACGGGTTCGGCAGGAGCGGCGAGGGATATATCAGGATGACGCTGTGCAAGCCGAAAGAGCGCCTCGAAGAGGCGGTCGCACGGATCAAGAAGATGCATGACGAGTGGCGCTAGGACAGTTCGAGCCGGCTGCTCGGATCTCTGAGAGAAACCGTAACGTTGAGGGTGCGCATGCTGAACGATTTTCTCGATAAAGAGGTTGTCTACGTCGGGATCGGATCGAATACCGGCGACCGCATCGCGAGCATCAAGGAATCGATCGGCCTGCTGAAGCGGATGAGCCGCATCGAGATCGTCGACATCTCCTCTCTCTACGAGACGGAGCCGGTCGATGTTGCGACCACGGATTGGTTCATTAACTGTGTGCTGAAGATCGAGACCGACCTTGCCTGCTTCGAGCTCTTCTTCATTCTCAAGGAGATAGAGCAGACGATGGGGCGCGTTAAGGACCGTGTGAACGGTTCGCGCACGATCGACCTCGACCTGCTCGTCTGGGAAAACCGCGTCCTCGGCAGCGATACGCTGACCATCCCGCACCACGAGCTGCACAACAGGCGGTTCGCGCTCGAGCCGCTGAAAGAGATCAACCCCGGGCTAAAGATCCCGCGGCTGAACAAGACGCCGGGAGAGTTGATCGAAGCGCTCCAGGGAAAATACCGCACATACGCCGTAAAGAAGGTGGTCGACAGGGATGAACTCAAAAATCTCACCGCTCACGCTTAAGGAAAAGAAACGGTCGGGGAAGAAGATCGTCGCCCTGACCGCCTACGACTGCATGACCGCGCGGATCCTCGACGCGGCCGGCGTCGACATCGTGTTGGTCGGCGATTCGCTCGGCATGGTCCTGCTCGGCTACCGGAACACCCTTGCCGTTACCATCGAAGATATGCTCCACTATACCCGCGCAGTCTCCCGCGGCGTGGAGCGTGCGCTTCTCGTCGGGGACATGCCCTTCATGTCGTACCATATTTCGTTGAAAGAGACGGTCCGCAACGCCGGCCGTTTTGTCCAGGAGGCGCGCGCCGAGGCGGTGAAGCTCGAGGGGGGCGTCGAGGTGTGCGAGAAGGTCCGCGCGATCGTTGCCGCAGGGATACCTGTCCTCGGGCATATCGGCCTCAAGCCCCAGGACGCGCTGAAGCTGGGCGGGTATAAGGTGCAGGGCAAGGATAAGGCCGCCGCCGAACGCATCATGCAGGACGCGCGGGCGCTCGAAGACGCGGGCGTTTTCGGCATTGTCATGGAATGCGTTCCGGCCGCGCTCGCGAAGGCGGTGACCGAGTCGCTCAGCGTGCCGACTATCGGTATCGGGGCGGGAAAATACTGCGACGGGCAGGTCGTCGTTACGCACGACATCCTCGGCCTTACCGAAGGCCACTCTCCGAAGTTCGTGAAGAGATACGCCGACCTGCGCCCGGAGATCACGCGTGCCGTGGCTGAATATAAGACCGAGGTAGAGAAGGGGATCTATCCGGACGAGAAGTACTCCTACTGAGGGATAAGGGCGTTTTCCGGATGAGAATTTTCAGGAACCCGCGGCAGCTTCAGTCGCACATCGGGAAGATCAAACGGGCGGGGAAGACGGTCGCGTTCGTACCCACCATGGGGGCGCTCCACGAGGGGCACGCGGCGCTGCTGCGGAGAGCCCGGCGTTCGGCAGACATCCTAGTCTTGAGCATATTCGTCAACCCGCTGCAGTTCGGCCCCGCGGAAGATCTCGACCGGTATCCGCGGCCGTTCGCGAATGACATCGCGCTGGCAAAGCGGGAGCGAGTCGATATCGTTTTCGCGCCCGGCATCGCAGATATCTATCACGGAGATCGTTCGACGCATGTCGAGGAGAGCGGCCTGTCCCGGGGCTTGTGCGGCGCGGCGAGGCCGGGGCATTTCAGGGGAGTGACGACGGTCGTCGCGAAGCTGTTCAACATCGTGCGGCCCGACAGCGCCTTCTTCGGCCAGAAGGATTACCAGCAGTACAAGGTCATCGAGCGGATGGCGCGCGACCTGGACCTGCCGGTCAAGGTCGTCATGGTTTCGACGGTCAGGGAGAAAGACGGGCTGGCGTTGAGTTCGCGCAACGCCTATCTTTCCGCCGGCGAAAGGGCGACGGCGCTTGCGATCAGCGGCGCTTTGAGTCAGGCGGTTTCGGATATCAAGAAAGGCAAGACCTGCGCCGGGGTCGCCGGCGCGATGAGAGAGCGGCTGCAGGCCGCCGGCATCGCACAGATCGATTATGCGGAAATCGTGAACGCGGATACGCTGAAGGTTCCGCACAAGGGCGACAGGCGTCTTGTCGCCGCGATAGCCGCGTGGGTCGGGAAGACGCGGCTCATCGACAATATGCTTATAACAAGGGAGTAGGATCCGGGAGAAGCCGGTATCCTGCCATAAGAGGAGCGGTCGTGAAATTCAACGAATCGGCGTATAAAGAAGAAATGATCGACCAGATCAAGCAGCTGAAGAAAGATTGCGACGCGGTCATCCTCGCGCACAACTACCAGCGCGACGAGATACAGGAGGTCGCCGACCTGATCGGCGATTCGCTGGAGCTATCGCGCGCGGCGGTCAAGGTGCAGAACCAGGTGATCGTCTTCTGCGGCGTCCATTTTATGGCGGAATGCGCCTCAATCCTGAACCCCGCCAAGACGGTGCTCCTGCCGGTCAAGGAGGCGGGCTGCCCGCTGGCCGACATGGTGACGCCCGAGAAGCTCAGGGAGATGAAGAAGAAGTATCCCGGCGTGCCGGTTGTCTGTTACGTCAACTCGTCGGCGGCGGTGAAGGCCGAGAGCGATATCTGCTGTACATCCGCCAACGCGATCAAGGTCGTCAACGCGCTGAAAGAGAAGCGGATCATCTTCATCCCCGACAAGAACCTCGGACGGTATGTCGCGAAGCACACCGACAAAGAGGTGATCCTCTGGGAAGGGTTCTGCGCAACGCACATCAACCTGACCGAAGAAGAGGTCATGCGGATGAAGAAGCTCCACCCGGGGGCGAAGTTCCTCGCGCACCCGGAGTGCCGCCAGGAGGTACTCCAGCTGACCGATTTCATCGGCAGCACCAGCGCCATCCTCCGCTACGCGAAAGAGCAGCCTGACAAGGATTTCATCATCGGCACCGAGTCGGGGATCCTCTACCGGCTGAAGCGCGACAACCCCGACAAGAAGTTCTACCTGCCGTCCCAGCACCTCACCTGCGCCAACATGAAGCTCACGACGCTTGGCTGGCTGACGAGGTCGCTGAAGAATATGCAGTACAAAGTCACCGTCAAAGACCCTATCCTTTCCCGGGCGCGCCGCATGCTCGACCGGATGCTGGAAGTTGTGTGACGCTATGAAAAAGATCGGTATCGTCGGCTGCGGGAATATCGGGAGCCACCTGGCGCAATTCATCGATAAGGAATTGCAGGGCAAGGCGGTCGTCCATGCCGTCTGCGACGTCGACGAAACGAAGGCAGCGGCGCTGGTGGATCGTATCGGGTCCCGGCCGGAGCGGATGACGCTGGGCGGGCTCGTCGGCTGCGTCGATATAGTGATCGAGGCTGCGAACGGGGAGACTGCGTACAGGGCGGCCCAGGAAGTAATAGGCGCGAAGAAGACGCTCCTGGTGATGAGCTCAGGGGGCTTTATCGACAGGGAGCATCTGTTCGGGAAAGCCGAGAGCGCTGGCGCGCAGCTTTACTTCGTCAGCGGCGCAATAGCAGGCCTCGATGCGGTCAAGGCGGCGAAGGCGGCCGGCATCGATTCGGTAGAGATCGTTACGAAGAAGCCGCCGAAAGGGCTTGCCGGGGCGCCGTATGTCACGGAGAAAAAGATCGACCTGAGCGCCCTGAAAGGGGAGACGGTCGTTTTCAGCGGCAGCGCACGCGAAGCGATCAAAGGCTTTCCGCAGAACGTAAATGTCGCATGCACGCTGAGTTATGCCGGTATTGGCCTGGATCTGACAAAGGTGACGATCGTTACCGCACCCGGCATGACGACAAATTCGCACAAGATCATTGTCAAAGGCCCTTCGGGCGAGATCAGGACGGAGACAGACAACGTTCCCAGTCCGGACAACCCGAAGACGAGTTACCTCGCAGTCCTTTCCGCCATGGCAACCCTCAGAAATATCCTCTCTTCAGTTCATGTCGGTTCATAAAGGTGTCTCAGCACTGAAACACGAGTTGCTCTGTTTCGCAGCATTTTTTCATCTGTTTTTCAAAAAACTCTTGACAAAAAAAATATTTTGGTGTAATATATACTTGTAAATCAAAAAGAAAAAGTCTAGTCGTTTTGTATAGTATAGATACAAAGAGAAAAAGAAAGAACGGAGGAAGTAGAAGAAACGAGTTGAGAAGGGCAAACCATCTGGAAGGATGGGACGCACCCATTCGGGTGCAGCTCCGCGAACCTAACGGTTCGCCGGGTTGCAAAGCTAGAGGGCCTTAACCCGTACAGCGTAGAGCGTGCTGCGTACAGCGGATAAACCGCGGTACGAGGAAAGTTGTATGCTGTATGAGAAAGGCAGCCAGCTGCCGTGGAACGCACCACGTTAACAAGGCGTGTCATCGCGTTTGAGTTTGTGATTGTGAATCTGCGGTGACATATACGGGAGTGAAAACCCCCGGCCATCCTTCGATGGCCGGGGGTTTTTGTTTTGAGAGGAAAAATGCCGCGAGGGCGGCGATGAGGTCGAAAATGGATACCACGAAAAAATACGCTATCAAACAAGATCCAAAAAACGCGGGGGCCGCTATGAAGACTTTCAGAATCTTAATCGGGATGGGGGTGATGTTGATCGGCTTTGTCCTTTCAGCCGATGCGGTTGAAAAAACATGGGACGGCGGATCAAACGTCGATGGTAATTGGCAGACGCCTGCCAACTGGCTCGGCGACACGAAACCGGGCGGCGGCGAAGACCTGCTGTTCGCGGGCACCGCGAGGCTGACGAACAGCAACGATTACGCCGCGGGGACATCGTTCGGGCTGATCACGTTCAATCCGGCATCGGGCAACGTCAGTATCTCAGGCAACGCGATCACGCTGACCGGGGGGATGACGAACAGTGCCGGTACGAACGCGTTCGGCATCAACACGACGCTCTCCTCCGCCGAGCAGTTCAACATCGCTACCAGCACGCAGCTGACGCTCAGCGGCGCCATGAGCGGCGCATCGGGCGGGATCACCAAGACAGGAGCGGGAACGCTGGTCTTGAGCGGGTCAAACAGCTACGTTGGCGGGACGACGGTCAGCGATGGGACGCTGGTCGGGACGACTTCTCTCGCAAGTATTCAAGGGCCAGTCGTCAACAATGCGACTGTCAAATTCGATATCGCCACGTCGGGCACCTACGCCGGAAATATGAGCGGCACCGGCGCGATGATCAAGGCGAACTCGAATACCCTGATCTTGACGGGGACGAATAACTTTTCGGGCGGTACGACGGTGGCCGGCGGGGCGCTGTCGGGAACGGCGACGAGCCTGCAGGGAAACATTACCGCGAATGCGGGTACTTCGGTGACGTTCGATCAGGCTTCGGCAGGAACGTATGCCGGTTCTATGAGCGGTTCAGGCGCGTTGACCAAAGCTGGCTCATCGGCGCTTGTTTTGAGCGGTTCACAGACGTATGCAGGCGCGACGAATATCAATGCCGGGACCATAAAACTTAATGCGGCTGATATTATGTCAGATGCCAGCGTTGTAAGCCTGAACAGCGATACCGCGGTGTTGGATCTGAACGGGAACAGCGACACGATAGGCGCCCTCTCTTCCGGGGGGTATTACAGCTCAAAGGTACTGCTGGGGGGTAACGGCACGCTTGCGTTTGGGGCGAATAACGGGGGCTATAATTACTATGGCACGATCAGCGGCATCGGAGGTATCACGAAGATAGGGACCGGTTATATGTATTATTACGGTAACACTGGATTCACGAATTCGGGGCCGACGCAGATCAAGGGGGGGGGCATACAGTTTTATAATAATAGCGCTAATTCACTCGGTGACATGTCAGCGGTGACGATCGATCCGGGAGCGGCGGTGTACATTACGTACAGCGACACGATCGGGTCGCTGGCCGGCGGGGGCGACATCTATCTGAATAACGGGACCTTCCACTACACGTCGGGCGGTGCGCCGCTGACGACGGGCGGCGACAACAGCTCGACGACGTTCTCGGGGAGGATACTCAACTGGTATGGCACCTACTACCCGGGAGCGCTGACCAAGGTCGGCTTGGGGACGATGACGATTACGGGCTCGAATGGCTATACAGGTGCGACAACGGTGAATGGCGGAACGCTGCAGGCGGGGGCTGCAAATGTCCTGAGCGACTCCACCGGCGTCAATGTCGCGGATGGCGCGGTGTACGACATGAACAGCTTTAACGACACGATATCCTACATCCAGGGCCTGGGAACGATCAATCTGGGTACGGCGACCTTAACCACCGGTTCAGGGAACTCAACGTTCAACGGTAATGTAACAGGTGCCGGCAGCCTGAATAAGTATTCGAGCGGCACGCTGCGCCTCGACGGTTTCAACAGCTATACCGGCGGCACGACGATCAATGGCGGCGTCTTGTCTATTACCACGACGAGCATTTTGGGGAATATCACCGATAACGCCAATCTGACTATCGACCAGACGGTGTACGGAGAGCTGGCGTCGATTATAAGCGGCACCGGCTCGCTGACAAAGGCGGGGATCGGGATGGTGAAGCTGACCGGATCGAACAGCTACACCGGCGGGACGTCGATCTCCGGCGGAACGCTGGCCGGGACGCCGTCGACGATCAAAGGGAATGTCTCTACGAGCAGCGGCACCGCATTGATGTTTGATATGGACACCGATGCGAATTACGGGAACGTCATCAGCGGCTATGCCGACTTCATAAAACAGGGTACCGCCACGATCAATATGAACAGCGCTCAGACCTATTACGGCGCGACGAAGGTCAACGGCGGCACGATGGTCCTTGGCGGTGCGAGCGGGACTAACGTCTATACGACGTCGGTCGTGATCGGCAACGGCGAGCTGAAGCTGGATAACTCATCGGCGAACCTGGGGGACCGCCTGACGAATACGGCGCCGGTCACATTGAAACCGGGCGGCATACTCGAGTATATCGGGTACAACAACGCGGCGTCCACCGAGACGATCGGGCCGGTGACGATCGACGGCGCATCCACGATCAAGATCGTCAGCAGCGGCAGCGGGAGCGCGACATTGACCGGGACGGGGGCGCTGACGCGGACAAGCGGCATGGTCAATTTTGTGGGAACCGATCTCGGCAATGCGCAGAAGATGCTGTTCACCACCTCTCCGGTGTCGCAGCTCGATGACGGCATACTGCCGTACGCGACTATCAACGGGAGCGAGTTCGCGACATACGGCGCGAACGGCATCGCTGTGTATAACGGCGTAAATCTCAAGACAATGATCGGTACGTCCGGCCCGCAGGACAGCGTGAAGAAAACCTCCGGTGAGACGTTGAGCGCAAACAACGCGATCAACGCGCTCATGGTAAATAATAACAGCACGATCGATGACAGCGACAACACGCATACGCTTACTATTAATTCAGGGCTGGTGTCATCGACCGGCGGGTCGAATGTCGTCTCGGTCAATACGCTGGCCTTCGGTAGTGCTGAAGCGAAGATCAACGTGGGCAGTGCCACCGATCTGACGATCGGCAGCGTCATCACCGGTTCGGCCGGTTTGACAAAGGCAGGCGACGGGCTTCTGCTGCTGAACGGTTTGAATACCTATACCGGCGGCGCGACGATAGCCGGCGGGACGCTGAAAGGCGCGGCGTCGAGTATCAGCGGCAACATCAATGATAATGCCCAGCTGATCTTTGATCAGGGCACGGACGGAACATACGCGGGATTCATTATGGGCAGCGGCAATGTTGCGAAGGAAGGCGTGGGGACGCTTGTGATGAGTGCGGCGAATACCTACGCCGGCGAGACGAAGGTCAGCCAGGGGACGCTCGCGCTCGGCGCGATCAATGCTGCGGGCGGCACGACGTCGGTCGTCGTGCTGAACGGCGCCGTCCTCCAGCTCGCCGCCGGTAATACGATCGGTGATACGGCCAGCGTGAATGTCTCTTCCGGCGCTGTCATGTTACTGACCTCAGGGAACAGCCCGCTCGACACGACCGGCAACGACAGGATCGGGTCGCTGTCCGGTGCCGGCAGTGTGGTTCTCGGTACCGGTTCGGCGGGCGCCTATCTCGAAACCGGCTTTAACGGCGGTAACACCACCTTCTCGGGGACCATGAGCGGCGCCGGCGGATTGACAAAGCTGGGGAACGGCACGATGACGCTGTCATCATCGAACAGCTATTCAGGCGGCACGACGGTAAGCGCCGGCACGCTGAAATCAACGGCGGCAGAGGCGCTCGGCTCTGGAGACCTGACGATATCGGCATCGGTCGTCGATATCGGCGCCAACAACGAAGGCATCAATAAGTTATACCTGACAAATTTCGGGAAACTGCTTGGCTCTGGTGTCGTGACCGGTGCCGGCTTCGAAGTCCAGAGCGGCAGGATAGAGACGGGGTTGGCCGGGGCTGGCGCATTAAACAAAACATCCGACGGGACGGTCACGATGACCGGCAGCAACAGCTATAGCGGCGGTACGACGGTGAGCGCGGGCACGCTGATCGGAACGACGGCGTCATTGCAGAAGAATATCACGAACAACGCTGATGTCACCTTTGACCAGGCCTCGACGGGTTCATACAGCGGGAATATCAGCGGCTCAGGCATGGTTGAGAAGACGGGATGGGGAACCGTCGCGCTGACCGGCGTAAACAGCTATGCCGGAGTGACCAAGCTGACCCAGGGGACGCTGATCGGCAATACGGCGAGCCTGCCGGGCAATGTCATCGACAATGCGACGCTTGTGTTCGACCAGGCTTCGGCGGGGACATTCGCGGGCGCGATCAGCGGCGCCGGTTCGTTCGTGAAGAACGGCTCGGGTCTGCTGGCGCTCACGGGATCGAACAGCTATGCCGGCGACACGACGGTCAACGCCGGGACGATGAAACTCCAGTCGGCGAACAGTGTGGCCGACTCGAACCTGAATATGCTGACCGTGAATTCGGGCGGAACGCTGGACATGAACAATAACAGCAAGATGTTCGGCGCGATGAGCGGTACCGGGATCGTGAATCTGGGCAGCGGAACGATAACGACAGGCGGCAGCGGCGCGAACACGACGTTCGGCGGCGCAATAAGCGGCACCGGCGGGATCGTCAAGAGAGGCCTCGGGCTGATGGAGATCACCGGCTCGAACAGCTTTACCGGCATGACGTCGATAACCGAAGGCAAACTGAAGGTGACCGGCACGATGGCAAGCGATGTAACGGTCAACGACACGGCGACGCTGACGGGCAGCGGCAAAGTGGACGAAGTGATCGTCAACCGCGGCGGCATACTTGCCCCGGGGAACAGCCCGGGGACGATCACCACCGGCAGCGAAACGTGGAACGCCGGCGGCATCTATAAGTGGGAGCTTAATGATTCGGACATTGCCGGCGGGCAGGGGAACAACCCGGGCTGGGATTGGGTGAATATGCTCGGCAGCCTGACGATCAATTCGGACAGCGTGACGCCGTTCGTCATCGACATCACCTCGCTGAACGGCAGCAACCCGGGGCTCGTGCCCGACTTCAGCAACGCGAACGACTACAACTGGATCATCGCGTCGGCGACGGGCGGCATCAGCGGCTTCGCGGCAAACAAGTTCAGCCTGAGCACGGCGAACTTCCAGAACCCGCTCAACGGAAACTTTGCGCTGGCGCAGGCGGGGAACGACCTGCGGTTGAGCTATTATTCGAACGTCGTCAGGAGGGTCTGGAACGGGAACGCCGGCACCGGCAATACCAGCTGGACGACGGCGGCGAACTGGGATGTCATGCCCACCACCGGCCAGAACGTGAAGTTTGGCACGGGCGGGTCGATTGCGACGCTGAATTCAGACTGGACGTGCGGCAACGTGACGTTCGAGCGCGGCGCAGGGTTCACGCTCGAGGGAAGCGGTACGCTGACGATCAACGGAGGGATGTTCCTTAACGACAACAATACGTACGTCATGAATGCGCCGGTGAAGCTTGGCGCGGATCAGACATGGAACATCGCCGCGGGCACCGGCGTCCTCTCGGTCAACGGCACCGTCAATAATAACGGGAAGACACTGACGGTCTCGACCTCAGGGACCGCCGATATAAACAGCGTGATCAGCGGCACGGGCGGCTTGAACAAGGACGGCTCGGGCGTGATGCTGCTGGGCAACACGAACGCCTATACCGGCCCGACGACAGTCTATCTGGGCACGCTTGCCTATGAGACCGATAACGCGATCTACAATGGGCCGGTGACCGTCGATGGCGGCGTCCTCGATATCGCCGGCTTTAACGACGCCGTCGGGACGGTGACTCTGAACAACGGCTCGATCGTCGGCAGCGGCGGGACGCTGACCGGCTCGTCGTATGCGGTGAAGAACGGGACGATCAGCGCCAATCTCGGCGGCAGCGGCGTTGTCCTGACGAAGAGCGGTTCGGGGACCGTAACGCTTGCCGGAAACAACAGCTATACCGGCGGCACGGCGATCAACGACGGGACATTGATCGCATCTTCTGCCAATATACCGGGCTACGTCTCGAACAGCGCCACGCTGATGTTCAACCAGAACGCTACCGGTACGTTTGCCTCCTCTATAGTCGGCACCGGTTCGCTGGTGAAAGCCGGGAGCGGCCTCCTGACGCTTTCGGGCGTCAATATGTACAGCGGCAATACCTCGGTAGAGGCCGGTACGCTAAAGCTCGGTTCCGCGAACGGAATGCCGAACTCGACGGCCAGCGCGGTGACGGTGGCCGGCGGCGCTCTGCTTGACCTGAACAACAACAGCAGGACATTCGGATCGATAGCCGGCGCCGGCAATATCGCACTCGGCAACGCGACGCTGACGACGGGCGGCAGTAACGCATCAACGACCTACGGCGGCGTCATGAGCGGAACCGGCGGATTGACCAAGAGCGGCAGCGGTACGATGGTGATGGCGGGGACGAGCACCTACACCGGCGCGACAGCGGTCAACGCAGGGAAGCTCGCAGTCGACGGCAGCATAGTGAGCGCGGTGACTCTGAACGGCGGCGGGACGCTCGGCGGCGCCGGCAGGGTCGGCACGGTGACGATCCAGAACGGCGGTATCCTGTCGCCGGGGAACAGCCCGGGGACGTTGACGAGCGGGGCCCAGACATGGAACAGCGGCGGGCATTATCTCTGGGAGATCAACGACGTGAACGCCGCCAAAGGGATCGGTTACGACTGGGCGAACATACTCGGATCGCTGACGATCGGCGCGACGACGGGAACGCCGTTCAGCATCGACATTACCTCGCTTGCGCAAAACAATGCACGGGGCGAGGTGTATAATTTTGACAACATGAAAGATTATTCGTGGGTGATCGCGTCGGTGTCGCCGGGGTCGAGCATCAGCGGTTATGCGGACAACAAGTTTACCCTCAATGCTGACAATTTCGACAACGACCTCGGCGGCGGCACCTTCCTGCTCAGCAAGGGCGGACTCGACATGCGGCTGAGCTTTATCTCCGGTATCAGGAGCGTCTGGGACGGCAGCGCAGGGCCTTCGAATACGAACTGGTCCGAAGCGACGAACTGGGTCGATAATGCGGTGCCGCTGATCGGCGCGAACATAAAGCTGGCGACCGGCGGCAGCGTGGTGACGCTGGATGCAGACAGGCGCGGCGGCTCGGTGCTGAACGATGCGGGCGCGTCGTTCTCGGTGGTGCAGGAAGGGGCGGAGACGAATGCGCTCACGATCGACCGGGGCATATTCGTGCAGGACGGACAACAGTATAATTTCTCGGTGCCGATCGTCCTTGGCGACGAACAGACATGGAATAATCTCGATACGGACGGCGTCCTAAAGGTCGATGGCCCGGTCAACACGAGCGGCAATAATCTTACAATATCCACCACGGGTACGACGGAGCTCAACGGGGTCATCAGCAATACCGGCGGCCTCTATAAGGACGGCTCGGGCGAACTGAAGATCGCCGGGAGCAATACCTATACGGGCGGGACATTCATCCAGGCGGGCACGCTCTCCACGCAGGCGAGCGATCTGATGCCGGGCGATGTGACCGTCGACGGCGGTACGTTCAATATCGGGGATAACGACGAGTCGGTCGATACGCTGGCCCTGATCTCCGGCTCGGTCATCGGCGGCACCGGCGAATTGATCGCCGATCAGTATCAGGTTACGAGCGGCATCATCAGCGCGACATTGAGCGGAGCGGGGACGCTGACGAAGACCGGAGCCGGCACGGTGGTCGTCAATGGCGATCAGCTTTACGTCGGTGCGACGACGGTTGACGAAGGTATCCTCAAGATCGCCGGCAGTATCGACAGCGATGTGACGGTTTGGGCGGGCGGTGTTATCTCCAGCGATGCCCTCGGACAGGTCGGCAAGCTGACGATCAACGAGGACGGCGCCATAGCTCCGGGGAACAGCCCGGGGACGCTGGAAGCTCTCGATACGATATGGAACGCCGGCGGCGATTATTTCTGGGAGATCAACAACGCGGCCGGGACGGAAGGCGCCGTCTCCGGATGGGACCTGCTTGATATCACCGGGACGCTGACGATCAACGCGACGACGGACAACACCTTCCTGATCGATGTCGCTTCTCTGACGGCGCTGAACCAGCCGGGCGATGCCGCGAACTTCGACTTCGCGAACGATTATGTCTGGACGATCGCGCGGGCATCCAACGGGATCTCCGGGTTTAACACGAATAAATTCGTGCTGAACCTCGACGATTTTACTAACGAAATTGGCGCCGGCAGCTTCTACCTGGCGAAAGACGGCAACAACCTGAACATAGTCTTCGACGGGATCGGTGGCGGCGGCGAGGTCCCCGAGCCGTCGACGCTGCTGTTGCTGCTGCCGTTGCTCGGATTCGGTCTGCGGAAATTCTGGAGCAGCAGAAGGACAGGGAAGGGCAAGGTGGCATGATGAGAATGTCTCACACCATATGTCTATTGTTCATCATTGTATCAGCGCTAACGCCGGTCACGGGTCTCCGAGCAGATCCCGAGCTGTTCAATAACTCCATGGCGTTCTACGGGCATCCGTACGGGGTGATCGATTTTGACGGAAGCCAGGGCACTGTCGCGGGTATTAATGCGTATCTTGCCGCGTATGATGCGGTGTTTAATGGTTCGACATATGCCAACGCAGTTGCTGATTATCCGTCTGAAGGGTGGGGCACGTATGGCGGGGCGATAGGCTTACCGATTGGCAGCGGGGGCAGCACTCAATGGACATTGGCCGTGTCCTCTCCAAACGTGTACAGCGGGGGTATGGCCAACGGCTTTAAACTTGTGTTCAACACGCCGGTTCGGGCTGTCGGTATGTATTTGAGCGGTATCTACGGCTATCCCGCTTATTATCATGAGATATTCGGCAAATTTGCCGACAATACGCCTTTCTCATACCGTATTGAAGACGCCGCTTTGGCTGACGTGGCTGATTTTGCGAATATAGACAATCTGCTGAATGGCTTCTTCGGTTTGAAAAATGATATCGGGATATCGGAACTTGATTTTGCGTCGACACATGATTATACGGGGGTAGACGATATCTATTTCACCGGAAGCGCCGTGATTGTGCCGACAACGCCCGGGCCGAAAGGCGTTCCTTCCAGCGAGATCCCGGACATCGCCACGCCGATGAATCCGGATGGCCCGCTTGGACATCTGGAGGAGGATGTCGGCGGCGAGGTCCCCGAGCCGTCGACGCTGCTCTTACTGCTGCCGTTGATAGCAGCGGGCATATGGAGAATGCGAAAGAAATAATGCTGGTATTGAGCTTCTCAATAAAGACAGATGCTACACAAGGAGGTTTGAATAAGAACACAACAAGGGCAAACCATCTGAAAGGATGGGACGCGCCCGTAAGAGGTGCAGCCTCGCGATCCTGACGGCTCGCGGGTTTCCCCCATACGGGTGCGGCTCCGCGGATCTTCTATCCGCCGGGCTGCAAAGCTAGAGGGCCTTAATCCGTACAGCGTACTGCGTACAGCGGATAAACCGCGGTACGAGGAACGATGGACGCTGTACGAGAAAGGCAGCCAGTTGCCGTGGAACTGACCACGTTAATAAGTTCTTCCCTTGTAAGGGGAGAAGACGGCAGATCATACCCCGGCCATCCTTTCAATTTTGAGGCCGGGTTTTTTTATTTCATGCACACGCGGGTTTATAACAGGAGGGATGCCATGCAAAAGTTATGCAGATTGTTTGTTGTGTGCGTTGTCATGATCGCTTCATCCGTATACGCCGCTCCGACGGTTACCGTTGACGGCGAAGGCGCTCCGGTAACCACGCAGCCATCCGGGTCGACGCGCAACGTAAACTATCTCTATTACCCGGACAACGGCAACATAGCGATCTGGTACGAGGACCGTACGAAACTGCCTCCAACTCAGTGGATCTACAAGTCGGTCTCGACGGACGGCGGGAACAACTGGGGGACGGAGGTTGCGGCGTCAGGCGGGTTGGGCTCGTTCTACGCGCTACAGCCCAAAGTGAGGTATATAGACGGCCGTTATTCGGTCTTTTTCTGGAACGGGGACAACTCGGCAAATTCCAAGATCATGTACGGTAAATCGTACGATAAAGGTTTAACGTGGCAGAATCTTTCGCAGGTCCAGATCAGTGGGGCTGTTACCGGACAATACTATTATAATTTCCTGGATGTCATAAAGCTAACTGACGGGACCTATCGTGGCTTTGCCGAAAATAATCGTGCGTGGATCGATTATCTTGACTCGACCGACCTCATACACTGGACGAGGAAGGGCGAGGCTTTGGGCCCTACGGCCTGTACCGGCGGCAACGAGACGGTCTGGACGAATAATTTCAACGGCATCAGCCCCATGGGATCTGTGATGTATTACACCGAAAATGGTGCAAACCGGCTCGGCCTCTTTTTTGCTTGCGAGAACGGCACGAGCGGCCAGAACGGGGTCGGATTTGCATATTCGGCTGACGAAGGCGCCACCTGGACAGTTTCCAATGATATGACAAACCCTCTCGTAAAACTGACAGGAACGATCGGCGGGCAACAGCGTTTTCTCGAGGATCTATTTGTCTTGCCGACAGACGCGACCAATTTCAACCTGTTCTACGACGCGAAGCCCAACCCGGCGCTGCTATATAAAACGACCGGCACGTTCGGCGGCACCGGGATCGCAGGGTTCCATAATAACCCGTATAACAACGCACCAAGCAAGCGGACCACGACCTGGGACGGCGGCGGGAGCGACAACGAGTGGCAGAACGGGCCGAACTGGATCGGCGACGTGGAGCCAAACGCAGACGACTCTCTGACATTTACCGGCACGGTCCGGTTGAACCCGCATAACAACTATGCTACAGGGACGCAGTTCGACCAGATCCGGTTCACCGCTGGCGGGTTCACCCTTTCGGGGAACGACATCGCGCTCACGGGAGGGATCGATAACCCCGGTGGAACGAATGCTATTAATACGAACATCAAGCTCTCCAATGACCAGACATTCCAGAACTATTCAGTACATGGTGGCAATGGCAATAACGCCGTTGGCACAGAACTCACGGTGGGCGGCGCGGTGGACACCAACGGCAAGACGCTTACCCTCGCCGGAGTCGGAACGACGACGTTCGCGGGCGGCATGAGCGGATCCGGCGGCATGATTGTCAATATGAACGGGACTGTCAACATAACCAGCAATTGCGCCTATACCGGCGTGACGCACATGAACGACAAAGAGAACATGAGCGTCCATACCGCGGAGATCGTTATTACGGGGGCGAACGGCTCGCTGAGCGGAACGTCGAACATACTGATCGGGCATAAGGATGCCGTCACCGTCGATAACGCGACGTCGGTACTTGCCGACTTCGTGAACGGCGTCGATACCAATACGCAGGGCCGGATCGGTGACGCGACCGACATAACGCTCGAGAAACACTCGTCGCTGACGCTTAAGGGGAACCCGACGGCGAACATCGAGGAGACCTTCGGCACCCTGTACATCGGCAAGTGCGACTCCTGGCTGGAGATCGAGAATACGGCCGGGCATTCGACGGTGCTTCGCGGCGCGGAGATGGTCCAGCTCGAACAGAACGGGCGGATCGATTTCATAGGCGACGGCCTCGGCAATACGGGGAACGCGCCACGGATGATGTTCGACCTGGCGCCAACGTTGACCAACGAGATCATTCCGTACGCGACCGTGAATACGAAATATCTCGCTACGTACGGTGAGACGGGGATAAAACCCTATACTGTCCACAAGAACGGCCTGAGCGATTCCGTTTCCTCCGATAACGTGAAGTCCAGCGGCAGCGAGACGCTAAGCGGCGCTGCTGCGGTGAATTCGCTGGTGGTCGACAACACCGGCGGGGCGACTGTGATCGACGGCGGGACGTCGCTGACGGTAGGCAGCGGCATGATCCTGGCGAACACCGCGGCGACGATCGACGTGCCGGTTCTCGATTTCGGGACGGCGACCGGGATGATCTCGAACGCCGCCGATATGACGATCAGCAGCGACATGACGGGCGCGGCACTGACAAAGAGCGGTGCCGGTACGCTTACCATAACGAGCACAGCCAACAACATCTCCGGAACGGTTACCGTCAGCGGCGGCCAGCTGAACCTCGAGGGCGTACTTGGCGACGTGGCCGTCCAGGCGGGCGCCGAGGTGACAGGCGCCGGCGCTCTCGCCATTTTGAGCGGCAGCGGCCTCGTCGGGCCGGGGAACAGCCCCGGTATCCTGACCGTATCGCAGGTCGACCCGTCAGGCGGGCTCGACTGGTCGTTCGAGTTCACGGCGGCCCGCGCTCCCGCTTACGATGCGCCGACGGCGAGCATTAACGACGTCCTGCGGATCACGCACAGCGGCCAGCCGTTCCTTTCAGCGCTTACCAGCGGCAACCTTGTTAACATCTTTTTCAACCTCGACGCCGTCGATATCGGCGATGCCTTTACCGGAGGCTTCTACTCTGATGCGGCCGATTTCGGGGCTATGATCGAAGAGGCGGAGTATGCCTTCTATCTGAAAGACGACAACGGCTCCGTGACGTATAACGAGCAGAACTACAGCCTGCTCACCGGCGCACTCGCGGTATCCTTGAGCGTCATGCAGGAAAACGCCGATTTCGGCTCCGGGATTGTCAGTGGCTACGTGACGCGCTTCGAGGTCCAGGAAGGCGGCGAGGTTCCCGAGCCGTCGACGCTGCTCCTACTGCTGCTGCCGCTGGTGGGATTCGGCTTGAAAAAACACTTGACAAAAAGTCATAGAAAGGTATAAAATAAACTTGTGCAAGGTGAAAAAAGTTTTATGTATATATTGGTAAAATCGTGAATATGAAGAGAAGATAGGAGGATGCAGGACAAGATAATTTGGCAAACCATCTGAAAGGATGGGACATACCCTGTTGGGGATGGCACGGCTGGTTTCAATGTCCAGTCGTGCCGCAAAGCTATAGGGCCTTAACCCGTACAGCGTGGAACGTACCCCGTACAGCGGATAAACCGCGGTACGAGGAACATTGTACGCTGTACGAGAATGGCAGCCAGTTGCCGTGGAGCATACCACGTAAATAAAGCGTGTCATCGCGAGCGCAGCGAAGCGATTCTCGGACGAGTAGCTCTTAGAGATCGCTCTGTTGGCCGTTTAAGCCGCCGCCTCGCAATGACAAGAACGTATGAGCCCCGACCATCCTTACGATGATCGGGGTTTTTTATTTGCCGCGATAACGGAGCCGCACGGAGCGGCTGAACAAAAAGATTGTACTTATGAAAAACGTTATAAAACAGGGGAGGGGGAACATGAAGGCTTTAAAGATTTTCACAACACTACTTACGGTCGGAATATTGATCGCGGCGGGCGCGGCGCGTGCCGACACGCACAATTGGGACGGATCATCGAGCGGTTGGTGGGACGATGGCGCTAACTGGACAAGCAACACCGCGCCGACGGCCGGCGATGATCTGTTCTTCGGCACCAGCGTTTCGAATTATGCCAATTATGACAACCTGCCGGCGATGAACGCTGTTGGTACGGTCACTTTCTCGGGCAATATCTATAACATCACCGCCAACGGCGGCCCGAGCTGGCTGGGGTTCAGTCAGATCACCAATAATTCCGCCCTGACGAATTACCTATATGTTCCGCTGAAGCTCAACAACTATTGGGGCGGGACGATCACTAACAACGGGACGCTTACCCTCGGCGCAATAAATACGGACGGCCCCAACTACGACACCCTCACTTTCGATAGTTACGGACCTACGGTGGTCAGCGGCGTTATAAGCGGGCCGGGAGATGTCGTTAAGAAGAATGTGGGTACGCTGACGCTGCAGGCCAGCAATACGTATGGCGGCTACACAGGTATCGAGAGCGGCGTGCTCAAGCTCGAGGGGGCGGGAAGCGTGCCGGATACGAGCCGCTTGATCCTATATACGAACACGCTGTTTAACCTCAACAACGTCAGCGATACGGTCGGAAGCATAGAGGATCATGGCAATATCTCGCTCGGCTCAGCCACATTGACGGTGGGCGGCAACAACTCTAGCCGGGACTATTACGGAGTGATCAGCGGAACAGGCGGTTTGACAAAGGTCGGGTCGGGCCGTTTGACGCTATGCAGCGCTAATACCTATACCGGCGTGACGCGGGTATCCGGTGGAACCCTTACGCTCGGCAACTGGACCTTTACAGCGCCTTCGAACGGCTATTTGAGCAATAGCAGCGACCTTATCGTGGAAAGCGGCGGACTCATCGATGGGGACGGGAATTATACCGAGACCGTTGCATCGCTGTCAGGTTCCGGACGTCTCGAATTGGGCGGTGCAGGGACGTTATGCATAAACGCCGGAAGCAGCGGCGCTTCGACGACATTCTCAGGAGTTATAGCGAACCGCCCCGGCCCCGTGGGGCTTCCATGGCTGGGCGGCGCAGGCGCTTTAACAAAGTCGGGCGGAGGGACTATGACGCTGACCGGGTTGAATACCTATACCGGTGCGACGACGGTGAGCGGGGGTGTGTTGAGATACGGCGCGGCGAACGTCTTGAGCGATGCGACGGATGTTACGGTCAATTCAGCCACGCTGGACCTGGCAGGCTACAGCGATACGATCGGATCTCTTTCGGGTAACTCCGGCGGATATGTAACGCTAGGAACCGGCAGACTGGTGGCAGGGGCGAGTAATGCCAATACAACATATAACGGTATCATCAGCGGGGCGTCAGGGCATTTCGAGAAAGTCGGCATCGGGGCGTTGACGCTCACAAACGCGAGCGGGTATACGGGGGAGATGACCGTTACCGCGGGAACCCTTGTTGGGGCAGCCGCAACGCTGCCGGGAGCGATCGTCACAAACTCGCGCCTGATGTTCAACCAGACTGGGGCAGGGACATACGGCGGAAGGATAAGCGGCTCCGGTATACTCGAGAAAGGCGGCGGTTCGACACTGATGCTTTCCGGATCCAACTCGAATACCGGAGGCACGGTGATCTCTGCGGGCGGTCTGGTTGTCGGCGGCGCGGGGCTTCTCGGGCCGGGGGCCGTGATAAACAACGGATCTCTTTCGTTCGAACGCGATACGTTCACCGTTTCCAGCGCGATCAGCGGTAGCGGGACGCTGACGCAGGCTGGCGGCTCATATTCGAGCACAATATTGACAGGAGCGAACACCTATACAGGCACGACGACGGTTACCGCGGGCACTTTGCAGGTCGGTAACGGCGGGAGCACGGGATCGCTCGGGAGCGGATCGGTGACAAACAATGCCACGCTCCTGTTTAATCGCAGTGACACGTATGTGGTTCCAAACGTTGTCAGCGGCGTCGGCACTCTTGTCAAGGCAGGCTCTGGCACGATGACGATCACGGGCGCCGGCACCTATTCAGGCGCGACGAGCGTACAGGCGGGCACGATCCGGCTGGAAGCGGGAGGATCCGTCAGTAACACGAGTAACGTTTCGTTGAGTTCGGGAGCGGTATTCGACATGAACGGCTATAGCGATACGGTCGGGAACATTTTGGGATACGGGGATATAACGCTCGGGGCGGGGAGGCTGACCGTGGGAGGCAATAACACGGCCAACGAATATTACGGGACAATAAGCGGAACCGGCGGCCTGACGAGAATGGGTGCCGGCGAAACGACATTGAGGGGACACAATACCTATACGGGGACGACGAACATAAACGGAGGGACGCTCACCCTCGGTGTCTGGACCGTTGACGCGCCCGAAGGCGGTTTCCTCAGCGACAGCACAGCTGTCGTGATGACGGGCGGTTTGCTGCTGGGGCGTTCGTCTTCCGTCTCGGGCGAAATGATCGAAACGATCGGCTCTTTGGCAGGGAGCGGCACGGTTCGCATGGGCTGCCCCTGGACGAGCTGGTACCTGAGAACGGGGGGCAACAACACCGATACCGTGTTCTCAGGATTGATCTCGGATACCAATTTCGGGAACGTTGACGGCGCCGGCGGCATCATCAAAGAAGGGAGCGGGACATTTACGCTTTCAGCATCGAATAGCTATACGCTTGCCACGATCATTAACGCAGGCACATTGAGATACGGGACGAACAACGTTATTTATACGGGGCCGGTCAATGTCGCCGGCGGCGTGCTCGACATGCAGGGGTACTCGGACGGGGTAGGTAAAGTCACTCTTTCAAGCGGGACTATCGTCGGGAGCGGTACGCTTACCGCGACCGAGTATGCCATGGAAGACGGTACGGCCAATGTAAGGCTGGTAGGATCAAATGTCCCTCTGACGAAGTCGACGGCGGGGACGGTGGTGCTGCTCGGCTCGAACACGTATTCAGCGTGGACTAACGTAAAGGAGGGCACTCTCAGTGTCTCCGGAGCGAACGGGGCGATCGTGTCGACGGCGAACGTGGATATCCATACCGGCGGTGTGCTCGCTCTCGATAACAGCACGAATAATGTGGGGACGCGGCTCAATAACAGTGCGCCGGTCACTCTGTATGGAGGAACTCTGCTTCTTGCCGGCAATCCCGGGGCAGCGACGACGGAGGCCATCGGTAACCTCAATCAGCATACGGGGCACTCAACGGTAAAGCTGACGAACGGCTCGTCAACGACTACGCTGACCGCTCCGCTGCTCAATAATTCCTCCAATTACGGGGTCGTTGATTTCACCGGAACGGGGATCGGGAGTACCTCGAAAATAATGTTCACCGCAGTACCGACGATGGACGACGGGATACTCAGGTACGCGATCGTCGACGGGGCCGATTTCGCGACCTATGACCCGATTGACGGGATCAAGGCGTATGCCGGCTACGGGAGTGCGATATCGGGCTCCGGCGATACAGTAAACGTAAAGCGTAATGCCAACGAGACGCTGAGCTCCAGCGGGGACATCAATTCGCTCGTGATCAATAACGCCGCTGTCGCCGGCAACGCCGGAACTAATCTCAACGTTCGTACGGGGTCTATCCTGACAACGGGTAATACAAGCATCTCGGTACCGACACTTTCTTTCAACGCCCCGGCCAGGATCATCAGTCAGGGCAATACCACGGTCAGCAGCGATATTACCGGCAGTAATGTCTTCACGAAGCTCGGTACCGGGACGCTGACTCTTACCGGGACAAGCTCGCTGACCGGCCAGACGCACATCAGCTCGGGAGTGATGAAGGTGAACGGCAGCATTGCTTCAAGCCAGACATATATCGAGGACGGAGGGACGCTGAGCGGATCGGGAAAAGTCGGGTCGCTGACGGTATACGAGGGCGGAACCGTTGCCCCGGGGAACAGCCCCGGAATACTGACGGTGGAGGGCAACTCGACGTGGGACGACGGCGGGCGCTACCAGTGGGAAGTCAGCAATGCGACGGGGTCGAGCGGCGTTGATTACGATTGGCTGAACATCGCGGGAACGCTCGAGCTGTACTATGTGTCGCCGGCTAATCCGTTCGTAATCGACATTGCGTCGCTTGCGGGCAGCAACGCCGGGCCATGCGCCAATTTCTCCAGCGATCAGAATTATTCATGGACGATCGCGACGGCCGCGGGAGGAATCCTGAATTTTCATTCGACCAGGTTCACCGTCGACACATCGCGCTTCAATAACAGTTTCAGCGGCGATTTCGAGGTCGATGCCTCGGCGAATAACCTTTTCCTGAAGTACGTCGGCGTCCCGTTTGTCGGTGAGGGTGTGTGGGACGCGGGCGGCGGCGTCAATACGAACTGGTCGGAATCGGCGAACTGGGCCGGCGACATGGTCGCGGCGCCGGGTATCGATGTCCAGATGACCGCCGGGGCTGCGATGACCGTTGACGGCGCTCGCAGAGCGGGTTCCATCACGATCGTTTCTCCGGAAAGTTCCGTTGCGATCGACGGGGGGGGGGCGTTGACGGTCGATTCGGGTATCATCAAGAACACGGCGGCCGAGGTAGAGATATCGGCGCCGATAATTCTGGGATTCGACCAGACGTGGTCGAACAATAACGCGGCCGGCGTCATGACGCTGAGCGGAACGATCGATAACGCCGGCAACGGACTGACGCTCGGCGGCGTCGGGGACATCGTCGTCGACAACGTCATCAGCGGCGACGGAGAGCTGGTAATGAACGGTTCCGGCCTGCTGACCGTAAACACGGCGCAGGCGTACCGGGGCGGCACGACGGTGAACGGCGGGACGCTTCGTTACGGGGCCGACAATACGTTGTTTGTCCAGGACAAAATAACCGTCGGCCTGAGCGGGACGCTCGATCTTCACGGGCACAACGCGACAGCAGCGAGTATCGAAGGCAGCGGCCGCGTTGTCCTGGGTGACGGGACGCTTACTGCGGGCAGCGGGGTCAACGCCAATTTCTCGGGTACTATCAGCGGTGCGGGCGCCCTCACGAAAACGGGAGCGGCGAGCATGAATCTGCTTGGCAACAATACCTATACCGGCGCAACCACCATAGCGGCCGGGACGCTGTACGGCGGCGTGGCGAATGCGTTGAGCGACTCCACCGCTGTCACGGTGCAGAGCGGAGCGACCTACATGCTGGGGAACGGATGCAGCGACACGGTAGGATCGCTGTCGGGAGCCGGGACGGTTCAGATCAACGGGACTTCGAGCAGGACCACGCTGACCGTGGGAGGCGACGATACGTCGACTGCCTATGCCGGAGTAATTCAGACCAGCTCGCCGTCCTATTATCAGTATTTCACGAAGGAAGGGGCTGGTGTGCTGACGCTGAGCGGCCCGGCAAACTCGATAAAGAATATTTGGATCACGGCAGCGGAAGGGACGGTGCGTCTCGAGACGGCGGGGATCATTGATCCGTCTCAGCCGTCGTATGTGACGGTCGCTCAGGGCGCCGTGTTCGACCTGAACGGGCACAGCAATTCGGTCGGTTCGCTCAGCGGAGCGGGCAGCGTGACGCTCGGGACGGCGACCATGTCGGCCACGG